>Ga0208618_1001066_pt1 | contig 11324 bp, 12 predicted proteins | sample CryBogCBE18Jul08_FD_184585 | JGI IMG/M metagenome (GOLD analysis project Ga0208618, IMG submission 184585) | Freshwater microbial communities from Crystal Bog, Wisconsin, USA - CBE18Jul08 (SPAdes) | ecosystem: Environmental > Aquatic > Freshwater > Lake | place: Crystal Bog, Wisconsin, USA...
CGTCCACATTGGCCCACAATTCCTCACCGCACAGCACATCGACCACGCCTGGCATCTCCAGCGCAGCCTTTGAGTCAATGGATAAAATCTTTGCGCTTGCATAGGGACTCGATATCAAGGCCACGTGGAGCATGCCTGGGCGCTGAATGTCTGCTGCAAAGTGACCTTGGCCCAGCACAAAGCGTTGGTGCTCAACGGCTCTTCTGTGTTTGCCAATGTATTTGAAAGGTTTGGCGTTGGGGAGAACTTGCTTAGCGGACATGGGTTTGATCCTCTGAGGCAGTGGCCAGCATCACGGCGTCCACAATTTGTTGGTAACCTGTGCAGCGGCAAAGGTTGCCACTGATGGCCTCTCGCACTTCTTCCTTGGTGGGGTGAGGCGTGTGTTGCAACAAGTCATGACAGGCCACGAGCATGCCTGGCGTGCAGTAGCCGCATTGCAGTGCGTGCGTTTCACAAAAGGCGTCTTGCAACTTTGACATCACACCTCTTTGGGGAGCCAAACCTTCGACGGTTGTGATGTTGGCGCCATTGACTTGCACCGCAAATGCGCAGCACGAGCGAATGGGCTCATCGTTGAGCAACACCGAGCACGCACCGCACACGCCGTGTTCACACCCAACGTGTGTGCCCGTGAGCGCCAAGTCGTCACGTAAAAAATCCACCAAGGTGGTTCTGGGTTCGACTTCGCGCTCATACAGTGTGCCGTTGACGCGCAGTTGAATGGCTTGTTTTTTGATCATAGGGAGAAGGGGTGAAATCTGTGTGAGTGAATGGGGCTTACTGAGCGAGTGCTCTTTGTAGGGTTTGCTCGATGACTCGCTCCAAGAGCACGCGAGCCAAGTGCCTTCTGTACTCAGAGGAACAATGCATGTCGTTGCCTGGCTCGCAGCCTTGTACGGCCTCTTGTGCAATGTCCTTCAAGTCGATTTGAGAAGCTGTGAGCCCCACCATTTGCTGGGCCAACTCTGGAAATACCCTTGGCGTGCCGTCCATGCCACCTACGCCAAAAGTGGCGCGCAAGACACGGCCATTGGCGTCGAGTTGGAGTTGTGCAGCAGCCGAGGCCATCGCAAAGTCGCCTTTGCGAATGGCGGTTTCTTCAAATGCACTGGCCACCCTGGGTCCACTCCAAATGGGCCAGTCGATGTGGGTCAAGCATTCGGTGTCAGAGACCGCGGTGAACATGGGGCCCATGAAAAATTCACTGGCCAAAAGACTTCGAGCGCCTTCTTGGTGACTCTCCAAATGCAAGGTGGCATCCAAGAGAAGGGCAGTGAGAGGCAACTCGGCCGAGGGGTCCGCATAAACCAAACTCCCCCCCACGGTGCCACGGTTTCTGGTTTGTTGGTGACCGACCCAATGCAGCGCTTTTTTGATGAGGGGCAATGCGCGCGTCACAGGCTCGTTGTATTCAATGTCACGTTGCCTCACACAGGCTCCAGTGGTGAGGTGGGTGCTGGTGAGTTCAATGCGCTTTAAGGCATCGATTCGGTTGATGTCAATCAACCACTCGGGTCTTGCCAAACGCATGGCCATCATCGGCACCAAGCTTTGGCCGCCAGCGATGAGTTTTGCATCCATGCCATATTGATCCAAAAAGGACAAGGCGTGATCCAAGTCGTGGGCCAACGCGTAGTCAAAGGGTGCTGCTTTCATGGTGCTTCTAGTAGGTTTGGGTTGAAGGACTCTCAACCTCTTGGTCTCAAAGGAGTGCGCTTGTTGATCACTGCAGATCGATCCCATGGGGTCATTGCGCACACCTCTTGCAAAGTCTCGAGAGTGTATCGCGACTCAGGCTAAAAAAAACATTGGCTCTTGTAAAAATTGAGCTGCATCAATGCAACTTCAGTTTAAGATAGCGAGCACCCAAGTGAAGCACCCAACACGATTGCATCCGAGTGAAATTGAGGTGCGATGCGACGGCGCAGTTGCCATGGTCTCATTAGCCAAAGTGCAGCATCCATAGCGTTTTCCAAAGGTTTCCAAGGCTCACAAAGCTTTGCTTCAATGTGGTGCGTTCTACCCATCAGAACACATTTGCAAGCCACTGCTCATGAAGCGCTCGTTGGAGTGCTTGCCTTGAACACTTTGCTTTGCGTGAGATGGGTTTGCATCCAAGGGTTTACCATTATTTTTCAACTTCCAATTCAAGCAACATGATCCACAACCAAACCGGATATCCCGATCTACATGAACACCTCGAGTCCTTAAAGGAGAGGGGGTTGCTCCAAGTCATTGATCGTCCCATCGACAAGGACTCGGAGTTGCACCCCTTGGTGAGATGGCAATTTGTGGGAGGCATGGCAGAGGCAGAGCGCAAGGCATTTTTGTTCACCAACATTGTGAACGCCAAGGGGCGCAAGTACGACATGCCCGTGGTCGTTGGTGCATTGGCTGCGAACCGTGAGATTTACAGCGTGGGCATGGGCTGCAAGGTTGAAGAAATTCAAGCCCGCTGGGACAAAGCAATTGCCAACCCCATTGCGCCCAAATTGGTTGACAAGGCGGTTTGCCAAGAGGTCATCCACGAAGGAGCAGCGCTTTTGGGTGAGGGGCATGGCTTGGACATGTTGCCCATTCCCATCTCCACGCCTGGCTTTGACAGTGCGCCCACATTGACCGCGACCAATGTGATCACCAAGCACCCTGTGACGGGTGTGCAAAACATGGGCACCTATCGCTGTGCATTGAAAGCACCGGATCGCTTGGTTGTTCGCATGGCCACCCGTGTGGGGGGGGCTGGAGGGTACTTGCACTACCAAGAGTGGAAGAAGGCCGGTCACAAGACGATGCCCTGTGCGATCGTGCTCGGATGCCCACCACTGGTGGCCTTCATGGGGCCGCAAAAGCTGCCCATTGGTGTGGACGAGTTTGACGTGGCTGGTGGCTTGGCAGGTGTTGCCATTGAAATCATCAAAGCGCACTCGCTTGACTTGAATGTGCCCGCACAAGCAGAGATCGTGATCGAGGGTGAGATCGATTTGGAGTTCTTGGAACCTGAGGCACCCTTTGGTGAGTCTCATGGTCACGTGGCCCTTGAAGAATTCAATTTGCCCATGCGCATCACGGCCATCACGCATCGCTTGCAACCCGTGATTCCCTCATACTTGTCACAGGTTGCACCTTCCGAGTCGAGTGTGATCAAGCGCGTGGCCTATGAGCCACTCTTTTTGTCTTACTTGCAAAGCACGCTTGGGATTCGCGGCGTTAAAAAAGTGTCCCTTCATGAGCCGCTCACGGGCTTGTTGCGCGTGACGGTGATCACGGTGGATCACAGCACACCAAGAACAGAGATATGGCGAGCGCTTTATGGCGCGGCTTTCTTCAAAGGCGATTGTGGAAAAATTTGCATCGCCGTCAACGACGACATCGATTGCGACAATGCGGATGCGATTTTGTGGGCCATGGCTTACCGCATGAATCCGGTGGTGGATGTGCAGACCTTGGATCACCGTGGACAAGGCCATGGACCCAAGCGCGAGAACGATGGCGAGGAGGACTCAACGCTTTTGATGGACGCAACCATGAAGTCTCCCATGCCTCCCTTGGCATTGCCCACCAAAGAGTACATGGACCGATCAAAGGCCATTTGGGAGGAGTTGGGACTGCCCAAGTTGCGCCCCCAAGCGCCTTGGTTTGGTTATACACTGGGTGACTGGTTGCCCCAGTGGGACGAGGCCGCCAAGCGAGCGGCGACGGGTCGCTATTTGGAAAATGGAGAGATCAGCTTGAAGCAGCAGCGCAATGACGTCAAAGCCGAGAGCAAGTTCAGACCCGAATAAGCCCCCACCCGTCGCTGGTCTGTGGCCAGCGACACTTCATTCAATTTGAGTTCTCACACCAACATGACCAAAACCAGCTCTTCGTTGAAAAAAACTCGCTCTGGCTCCAAAGCCAGCAGCCAAGCCGTGCAAACCTCAGAGCCCCGACGTTTGATCGTGGGCATCAGCGGTGCATCTGGCATTGTCTATGGGGTTCGAATTTTGCAAGTCTTGGCTGGCTCTGGCATTGAGACCCACTTGGTCATGAGCGACTCGGCCAAGATGACTTTGGCCACAGAGATGGACATGACAATCAAGCAGGTTCAAGATTTGGCCACGCATGTGCACAACGCCAAGAACATTGGAGCCACCATTTCTTCAGGCTCCTTCAAAACCATGGGCATGGTGGTGGCACCGTGCTCCATTCGCTCTTTGTCCGAGATCGCTTACGGCATGACCACTTCTCTCTTGTCCAGAGCCGCCGATGTCGCGCTCAAGGAGCGTCGTCGCGTGGTCTTGATGGTGAGGGAGACGCCCTTGCATGCCGGCCACTTAAAGGCCATGACACAAGTCACGGAGAACGGTGCCATTTTGATGCCACCCATGCCCGCTTTTTATGCTCGCCCCAAAACCTTGGATGACATGGTCAATCACAGCGTGGGTCGTTGCTTGGATCTGTTTGGCATCGAGACCTCGCTGGTCACCCGTTGGGCGGGAATGGGGCATGACTAAAAATGGCAAGCCTTTGCTCAAGCCCCATTCGGTATTTCTCCTGAGGCCCTTGGCCTTGGATCATTTGGCGCCAATCCACTAACTCGTATTCTGTTTGGACACACCATGAAGCAACTTTTTTCTCTCAGCCCATGCTTAGATAGCAAGCGACTCTTTTTCCCCTTGATCAAGGGTTTGACCGCAAGTCTTTTGTTGGCGTATTTTGCTTGCACTGCATTCGCCCAAAACGCTTATCCCAACAAACCCATTCGCTTGGTCTTGGGCTATGGTCCAGGAGGCGTTGCTGACATCACGGCAAGACTCGTGGCTCAAAAGCTCTCAGATGCATTGGGCCAACAAGTGGTGGTGGACAACCGCCCGAGCGCGGGAGGTGTCGTGGCCGGTGAGATGGTGGCCAAAGCCGATCCCGATGGCTACACTTTGCTGCATTTGAATTATGGAAACGCAGTGAGTGCTGCGCTCTTTAAGAAGCTGCCCTATGACACCAAAAAAGACTTTGCACCCATCACTGCGATGGGCTTCTTTGATGTGTTGATGTTGGTGGATAAAAACTCAGACATCCAAACCGTGCAAGATTTCTTGCAGAAAGCCAAGGCACACCCCGATCAATTCAATTTGGGCTCGGTGAGCATTGGTTCTGGCCAGCACATGTCGGCCACGCTTTTCAAGAGCATGAGTGGCATCTCCTCAACCTTGGTGCCCTATAAAACCACGCCCCAGTTGTTCATGGCTTTGAAGAGCGGGGACATTTCTGCAGCCTTTGAGATCATCTCGCCTGCCATGGGATTCATCAAGTCGGGTGAAATTCGCGCGGTGGCGGTCTCCTCGGGTCATCGCTTCAAGGGACTCCCAGATGTGCCCACCCTCTCAGAGGCGGGTGTCAAAGGCTATGACGTGATCGCATGGAATGGATTGGCCGCACCTGCCAAAACGCCCAAGGCCATCATTGATCGACTCAACAAAGAGATCAATCTCATCTTGGCCAGCCCCGAGGTCAAGCAAAAGTTCTTGGAGGTTGGCATCGACTCCAGGGGCGGCACACCCGAGGAGTTGGGGACACTTTTGTCCAACGAAATCGACAAGTGGAACAACTTGGTCAATGCCCAGCACATTGAGCGCATGTGACATGGTTGAGAGTCCCAAAACCTTGTTTGTTTACTACAAAGTGCCCTTTGATCAAAGGGGGCACTACAAAGTGCAGGCTTTGAGCGAGCTTGCTCAAAGGGAGCAAGATCACCCGGGTCTTCAAGCGCAGTTGCTGCAGCGCCCGGAGGTCTCGCTTGAGGGCTTTGAGACGTGGATGGAAATTTATGAACATGCCGATCACGGCATCGATGAGGCGTTAGAGAGCGCCTTGCGTCAATCGTTTGCGCGATCTCAATTGCCTTTTAAAAGAATGGTTGAGGTCTTCATCCCACTGCGTTGAGGCTGACCTCTCTTGGAGTAGAGGGCTTTAGTCTTCTTTTTTCTCTTTGTGCGCTCTTTTGTGTGAGCTCGCAGGCTTGTCTTCCTCAGCTTTGGCTTCCCTGCTTTTTTTCTCACTCTCCACATCTTGGAAGTGACGCCAGCAAGACTTGGCCGCCAAAACTTCGCTTGCATTGTTCAAACAGTATTGCCTGTGGATGTGGCGTTTGGAGTCGGTCAAGATGAAAGAGCGGTATAGGGTTTTGTCTTTCACGTAGATGATGATGGTTCTCACCTGAGGACACTCCTCGGTCAATACGCATTCGCGCATGCCCTCCGTGCCCGTGTAGAACTCCAAAGCGATGTAGGGTAATTTCTTGCCCAAATTGCTGGGGATCAAGTGCATGGCACAAGTCGAGCCCGTGATTGGGGTTAAAGCGTCTTTGGCCGCGAGTTTGTTGAAGTCTTCAACGTTGAGCTCTCGGTACCACTCGCCCACATTGGCGCGGCAAAGGAAGAACTCCTCACCGTTTTCTGTTTTGTGAAAGGGCTCGCTGAAGGGGCGGTGCGATTCATCAAGGTAGAAGAGGGGCTCAATGCCCTCAAAGGTGCGCTTGGGGCGAGCGGGCTTGTCTTTGGCGGCTTCGCCTTCCTTTTTCTCGCCACCTTCCTTTTTTTCTCCCTCTTTCTTTTCGCCTTCCTTTTTCTCTCCGCCTTCTTTCTTTTCCTCTTTTTTCTCACCACCCTCTTTTTTCTCTTCCTTTTTCTCGCCACCTTCCTTTTTCTCTTCTTTCTTTTCTTCCTTTTTTTCCTCTCCCGCATGGGCCACGCCCATGAAGGGCTGACCCAAATTGAGTGTTGCAAACATCACCAAGCTCATCAGTGCGGGAATCCATTTGGAACACGTCCTTGATAGGCCCAGGACTGGCGAATGGGCGCATTCGCTCAGTTGAGTGGTGGGGGTGACAAGCAAGGGGGTCATGGAATGGTTCACAAGTGGGGGTGGAACAAGGTCGAACAGTTGGTGCGTGAGGAGGGTTCAGGCGTGGGTTGTTTAAATCGATTCGAGGTGCTTCGAGAAGGATTCGGCATCTGTGGGAAAGTCTTGAGCCCCATGGCAAGTGCTCAGTAGGCTCAAGGGGCTCAGTCCACTGAATAGCAAGAGGTGTCTGTGAAGAGCTTTCCCTTGGCCGTCACGCATTGCTGGGAGATGAGTTTTCTGGCCATGTCAGATAAAAAATAGGAGCGGTACAACACATCCTTTTTGGGCAACAAGGTGACCGAGCGAAAAATGGGGCAGACCTCATCTCGAACACAGTCGTTCAATTGGCGAACACTTCCAAAAAACTGAAGGCTGATCTTTCCAGGGGTTAAGCTCTTGTTGTTGTAGATCCCAACAACGCAGGCATTGCCTCTGATCATGGGCATTTGCACAAGCTCATTGAAGTAATTCATCTCTGCGGTCACCAGTTCTTGGAACCAAGGCGCCACGATGCCCTCGCAGTCGTAGTAGCTCAGCTTGTCAGACTCAAAGACTGGCTCGGTGTAGGGCTTGTTCTTGGCTCCCAGGGTGAGCATGGGTTCTCTGCCAGAGGTGGGGGGATGAGCTTTGAGGGAGGCAATGGGCTCGACACCAAAGGGCTTGTAAGTGGTGAGTGAGGTGGGCCCGGTGATCTTGGATTCGCTCTCGTTGCTGGAGCTTGTGGGTTTGCCCGCATCTGTGCTGCTGGGGCTTGCAGCATCGGTCTTTTTGACGGGGTAGGGTTTGAAGTGACGCTCTGGGGGTTCTTCTGCACGCGCACAGGTTCCCAAAACCGCCAAGCCCAAGGCCACCAGGGTGAAATAAATGCGCAACATGAGTTAAGTGTGTCCGAGGTTGTGTCGATACAATTGAAGCATGTCAATCAAGGGCTTTATGCAAAGTTGAGACAACCCCCAAGTTGGCTGTGCCTCAGTTGGTGCTTTTCTTTGAGGCCTCCATTTGGCAAACCTCCACAACAATCCATTCTATACATGTATTTCTCCCCCCTCAAGTTCAAATCATGGTTGCGCCTAGGCGCCCGTGCTGCAATGGATAGGACGCTTGCGCAAGGCGCAGCAGCGGCTTTTTGTGCTTTGATTTTGGTGGCGTGTGGGGGCGGAGCGGGCGGTGGCGTGGACACCAGCACATCAAGTGTGCCTGTCACCAACCCACCCAGTCCAGGAGGCGTGGTTTATCCAGCATCCTCAGCGTTCCAAACCTCCTACGAATACAAACAAGACGCTCAGTCCTTGTTGTATCCCGTGGTGAGCGCTTCTCAACTTTTGGGCAAAACGATCCTGGATCCAGATTCACGCAACACGGTGACATTTGGAGACTACTTTCGCGAAGGTGTGGGTCACTTATCTGCCTTTGTGATGGTCAACACGCCAGGGGGCCAATCGGTCCCGCATTTTTTCAGGCTCGTCAACTCCCTTTGGGTGGACCAAACGGCCACCATTTTGAGTGACACGAGCGGCTGCCTCAACGCAAGCTTTGCCATCACCGCCGACTTCAATGCAGATGCCCGTCACGATGTGTTGGTCACCTGCAAGGGCACGCCCAGCTCTGGGCCTGAGGCGCAAATTTTGTACTTGAGCGACAACTCTACAGGCATCTATCACAAGCTCTACCTTCACGACCCCGCAGGCAACCCCTTCAAGTGGAAAGCCTACCAAGCCGCTGCGGCGGACATCAATGCCGATGGTTTGATGGACGTGGTCTTGGTCGATCCAACTCAGTCCCAACCCTTGGTGCTGTTGGGCAATGGCAGTTACATCAACTTTGATCGCTCCTTCACCCTCACGACCTCACGTGTGATCGATGCCGCCATCCCCATGATCCCCACCCAACTCCACGGTGTGCAGATCATCCCCAGCACCAGCACGCGCTTGAACATGATCTTGATGGGAGCGGTCAGCAATGGGTACCCCACACTTTTGATGTACGGATCCAAGGACACCGTGATCTCCAACCCTCAAGCGGGGACCTTCTTTTACGGCAAAGATCCCAACTCCAAATCCTTTCAAATCGCTGCCATGGAAGCTTCAGACGTGATTTATGAGCCAGGCTATTACTATCTTGATCTTCAAGACACGTCCCACAGTTTGATGCGGGTGGCCAGAATTGCCGAGAACTCCTTGACCGAGGTCTTGCCCACGATGATGATTGCCACCCCCTTTAGCGATGGCGTGTCGTTGAAGATCCTCAGAAACAGTGCGGGTGTGATTGGGGTCTACGACGGGGATTGCTTGCCCCAGCCTTTGGCGCTTGCTGCCAACTCCAAGAGTCGCTGCGCACTGGCTTTGCACTGAACGCTTTGATCAAGCGATCTTCAAAGTCTGTCTCAACACCCAAGTGCACAGGGCTTGAGTGCCGACACTTTCAAAGACAAAACCCCTAAATCGCAGCGCTTGGCGCGTTGCTTTTTAGGGGTTTGAAGTGTGTGGGTGATGCGTTGTGAGCGCACTGTCCCAAGAACCTGGCTTTGAGAGCCAGTCAAATCACCTTTTTTGGTACTGGGTGGCGCCAAACAAGACCTCTTTGGACTTGTCGTCTTGGATGGGCTTTCTGAGGTGGGCCAAGACTTGAACGCCACGCACAACGGCTGGTCTTTTCTCAATCAAATCAAACCAAGCTTTGAGGTGGGGGTAGTCTGCCCAATCGATGCCTTGGTTTTGCCAACTTCTGAGCCATGGAAACACAGCAATGTCAGCGATGGAGTAGCTCGAACCCGCTAAAAACTTGGAGTGCTCCAAGCGTTTGTTCATGACCCCATAAAGCCGTTTGGCCTCTTGTGTGTAGCGATTGATCGCGTAATCGATTTTTTCAGGTGCATAAATTCTGAAATGGTGCGCCTGTCCGAGCATGGGGCCAACTCCGCCCATTTGGAACATGACCCACTCTAAAACCTCAAATTTGGCGCGGTCTGATTTGGGCATGAATTTGCCAAACTTGGAAGCCAAGTAAATCAAAATGGCGCCCGATTCAAAGAGGTGAATGGGTTTCCCATCTGGGCCATGGGGATCGACCAAGGCGGGAATTTTGTTGTTGGGTGAAATCTTCAAAAATTCGGGTTTGAATTGGTCACCTTGGCCAATGTTGATGGGGATGGCTTTGTAATCTCGGTCCAATTTCATGCCGCATTCTTCGAGCATGATGTGCACTTTGTGTCCATTGGGCGTGGGCCATGAATAAACTTCAATCATTTGTGGTGTCCTTGTGGATGTTCACTTGGGGTGAGTCAAAAAGAGAGCGCAGAAAAAAACACACTCTGAGCGCCAAGCGTGTGGCGCTCAAGCTCCTAGGCGCATGGCGTATTTCCAAGCCAATTGTGCCATGGGTCGCGCTTGTTTGCCGGCCTCCTTGGCTTGGGCGCTAGAAGCGGTACCCGACTGTTCTCGCCAGGCAATGCCTTGCAAAATGCTGGCCATTCGAAAGAGGTTGTAGGCCAAGTAAAAATCCCAATCTTTGGCCAAAGTGCTGGGCTCGTGGCGTTGGGTGTGTTCGCAGTACCACTCGATGTAAGTGCTCTCTTGGGGGATGCCCAGTTGTTGCAAGTCCAGTCCTGCCATGCCCCTGAACAATGAGGGGCTGATGTGCCAAGTCATGCAGTGATAACTGAAGTCCGCCAAGGGGTGCCCCAAGGTCGAGAGCTCCCAGTCGAGCACGCCCAAGATGCGTGCGCTATTTGGGGCAAAGACCAAGTTGTCGAGCCTGAAGTCACCATGCACCAAGCCCACATCGGGCGCTCTCGCACTGCTTGGGATGCAGTGGGGGAGTTTGTCCATCAAAAGGGTCATCTCCGGCATGTCCTGTGTGATGGAGCTTTGGTACTGCTCACTCCAGCGTTTGATTTGGCGCTCAAAGTAATCGCTGCCTTTGCCAAAATTCTCAAGTCCCACCGCTTGAGGGTCCAAAATATGGAGCTCGCAGATGACACGGTTCATCTCTTTGTAGTGCGCCAGTCGCGCCGAGGCATCCAGCTCTGGCATGGAGGGGTCCCAAAGCACCCGACCCTCAAGGTACTCCATGATGAAGAACGCCCGTCCAATGACCGATTCGTCTTCGCACAAGACATGCACACGGGGCACAGGGATGGAGCTCGCCTCAAGCGCTTTGAGCACCCGAAATTCCCGCTCGATGGCATGAGCCGATTTCAACAATTGGGCTTTTGCTGCGGGTTTGGTGCGCATCACCCATGTGCCGCTTGGGCTGCTCAATCGGTAGGTGGGGTTGGATTGCCCGCCACTGAAAGCTTGCACGCTCTCAAGAGGCCCCTCAAAACCCGGGCAGTTGTCGCTCAGCCACTGCCCCAAAACATCAACATCAATGTCGGGTCGTGGTGGGAGGGTGAATGAGGAGGTCATGGTGATGCAATGAGCTCAGTGAGAGTGAGAGTTAGA
>Ga0208618_1001071_pt1 | contig 11292 bp, 13 predicted proteins | sample CryBogCBE18Jul08_FD_184585 | JGI IMG/M metagenome (GOLD analysis project Ga0208618, IMG submission 184585) | Freshwater microbial communities from Crystal Bog, Wisconsin, USA - CBE18Jul08 (SPAdes) | ecosystem: Environmental > Aquatic > Freshwater > Lake | place: Crystal Bog, Wisconsin, USA...
GCATGCGGGTGGTATCATTGCTGACATGCGTGAACAAGGTGACTACATTGATTGGTACTGTAGTGGTATCGGCGGCGGATTAGGCAATGGCGACGAGGACGGCAATAAAGGATACGTGCCCGAAGGCACTGTGACAGAAGAGATTCGAAGAGATTTATTCACGCTAGGTTGGATACCAGTGGAATGGGAATGAAGAATAAACCCAAAATAGCAATATTTTTAAATCATCCCCAATGCTCAGCGCACTGTTGTGTGGGAATGTATGAAGCACTGCATCCGCACTACAAAGTGAAATTTTTCAATCGTGATCAGATCACATCTAAGTTATTCAAAGATTTAGACATTGTTGCTTTTCCCGGAGGCATTGGCGACAGTGATACATTTGACAAGTTGGTCAAACCTAGAATTGATCATGTTCGAGACTATGTTGCTCGCGGTGGTAGGTATCTGGGCATATGCATGGGAGCCTACTGGGCTGGACATCATTACTTTGACATCCTGGATGGAGTGGTGGCAGAGCAGTATATCAAACGTCCAGGTGCAGATGTTCGTAGAAGTTTTGGCACTGTGTCCAAGATAACCTGGCAGGGACAGGAAGAAAACATGTATTTTTATGATGGGTGCAGCTTGCTGGGAGATACCAGTAAGTTTGACACTGTGGCCACGTATCCCAACGGTGATCCCATGGCAATCATGCAAAACCGCATAGGCGTTATTGGTTGCCATCCCGAAGCCTTGCCCAGTTGGTATGATAAACAACATTTAAAACCTCATTGGCACAACTATCAGCATCACAAATTGTTGTTGGATTTTACCAATGAATTGTTGGCAAGATAAAAATAGAAATAAATAGATCATGGACGATAATGTTGTATTGGCTTGCCTCATAGTCTTCATCATATTTGGATGTTGGGCATGGGACTGGTATAACAATCACATGAAGTAAGAATAGTTGTAATCCCTTCAAAGCGAAGGAACTCAAGACGGGGGTGCGAATCCCCCCAGGTCCACCACCAGGAGATTTGATGGATATATTGTGTGCTTATCATGCCAAACACCCTGACACTTGTCGTTGGGTGATTGAGCATTGTGATGAAAACAGTGACAACCTAACAGTTAGGTCCTGGGTTCAAGCATGTAAAGCATATCTAGAGTCTCTTGATGATGGGCCTGCATAGTTTCGATTGGGTTAGATAGTAGCGACGGCAACTCAGTAGGCGATGACTGTAAATCAAGCAAAATAAAGTAAATGCAAAAACATCTACTGGCGAAGTAACTGTATCTGGCAAGGGCGTAAAGTTCTCTGCTCGTTCAGTGAAAGCTAAATCTTTCGCAGTCTAATCACTGGCGTAGGGTAGGAAATACCTAGTAACAGAAACTACCAAAAAGGCTACTCATGTAGCCTTTTTTCTTGCATATTAGTAGGAACACTAGTATACTCAATAAATATATTTTTAAAGGAAATCTTAGAATGACAACAACAGTAACGATTGGGCAAATACCAATCAATGCAACATACACGGGCATCACTGGTGCCACCGGCGGATCAGGCACCGGCGCCAGATTTGATGTGACCAAGACCAACGGAGTCTACACTACCGTAGTGGAAACTGCCAATCCTGGCACAGGCTATGCACTGGGCGATACAGTCACACTTGCCGGCACAAGCCTGGGCGGAGCTGCTCCTGCCAACAACGATGTTGTGATTGTCACCGGCATTGCTACCGGTGGTGCTATCAAAACATTTGCCACTGCAGGCGTGGGTGCTGTTGGCAACGGAACTATCAACACAGTGATTTCTGTCACACCTGATACTCCTGCAGCAGTTAACACTTATACAATAGGTGATAAGTCATCTAACTTCACTGTGGTCAATGACACAGCTGACAATGTGCTCAAAGTTACTAGCACCTTGGACACAGTGGTCAGCTATGCTCTCAACAACTATCAGCGTATTGCCTATACAGACAAATCCACTGCATTTGATATCACTGGACATGCAGGTGACGTGTATGCATTATTGAAAGCTGGCTTTGGCGGCACGGTGAATACCACCTATGAAGGTCTTGGTATCAAGTTGGAAGACGCAGGTCAAACCAGTTTGCAAATTGCTCAAGCCATCACAGGTTCCACAGTGTTTGCCACTGCCGCTGGTGGTGCAGATTATGCCAGCTTTGTGAACTTTGTGTATACCAATGTGATGGGTGTGGCTCCAACTCCAGTTCAAGCCTTGCCTTACGTGGCTGCATTGACCACTGGTTCTACCACTGAAGCTGCCTTGTTGACTGCGGCTGCACATTTGACCACATTCCAACAAACCATTGGTTTGGTTGGTGTTGCACCTGCTACAACAGGTGTTTTGACCACGTCTGGCATTGATTTTATTCCAGCGTAATCACGTTTACATAAATATACTGTTGATCACAAGATCACATTTAAAGGAAATACAAATGAAAAAACTCGTAATCGCATCATTGGCCTTGTTGTCTAGCTTGGCATTTGCAGCTTCTGTTACTGTGGAAGCTCAAAATCAAATTGGTGACAAAGGTGGTTCTAATGCTACAATGTCTAAACTTGAAGTTGCAGGCGCATTAAACAAAACATTCAATCTTGATGTTGGTGTTACTCAAGGTGTCACTGCTAATACTCATGCTATCAGCACACGCGAAGAACTTGGGTTGGTTGGAAAAATGCCATTGGGCCCAGTTGGTTTTTATACTCGTGTAGCCACAGGTGTAAAATACAATAACACCACACATTTTGGTTATTATCTTGTTGAACCAGGTGTGACATATACCACAGGTCCTGTTACAGCCAAAGTTGCATATCGTTTCCGTGATGCGTTCCAAGAGTCAAATCTTGATGCAACACGCACAACTCGTTATGGAGTGAGTTACGCAGTTACCAACAAAGATGCTATTGGATTCCGTTTTGATCGTCAAGTAGGCGACTCAAACAATCACACATACAGCCTCAATTACACACACTCATTCTAATAGATTTGTGTGATATCAAAAGGCTCTTCGGAGCCTTTTCTTTTGGAATCTTTACAATAATGGTCATATTTTTGTAATGGTTCTCACTATAAATAAGGTTGAGTGATTGGCACTCAATATAATTCCAAAAACAGGAGCTCGACATGACAGACGAAACCACTTTGCCAGAAGATGATGAAGTAGATACCACCCCCGAAGACGATACCACCGATGTTGATACCACAGAAGACGATACAGATACTACCGATGTTGATTCAGATGATGAGAATTCTGAAGACGACAGTGATGATTCAGAAGACGACGAAGAGTCCGATGAAGATGATTCAGAAGAAGATGATTCAGAAGAAGATGATTCAGAAGATAGCGATGAAGAGTCAGATGACGAAGATGACAATGACGATACAGAAGATGATTCAGATGACGAAGATGAAGACGACAGCGAAGATGATTCAGACGAATAAGTAGCTCGTGATAAACCGGCCACAACGATAGAGTGGACGTTGGAACTCGTAACCAACACTAGAGAGCCGAAAGGCTCTTTTTTTATGAATATAACTGCCAATCAATAAAATTTTCAAACCATGTCTTTGAAAATCTAAATGTGCTTGATTGCAAATCAATATAGTTTTGTATCACCGTCAAACACCAACTAGTGTTAGGAACAGGAACAGTATCGTTTTCATACTCAAACCATTCAACACCATAATCTGCACTTTGATCGGTAAATTGAAAATAAAACTCACTGTGAGTCACACCACATACATGTTTTAGTTGATCGAGAGTTTGAATGTGTTGGTATTGTTCAAATGGTAAGCGATACTTTTGATGTGTTGAAATAATTGCAGGAACAGAGATTATGTCAGAAACACATTCCAATGCTTTGAGTCTGCTGTCCCCAGTTCCAGATATCATTGGCATGGATCCGCAATAGTGCAATAACATAGGTTTTACACAGCCGTGTTGTTTGAGACTTGTGACCATTTGATTTATTTTAACTATGTTCGAAATGATATCACTCAGTGCAGGGTCTTGAGTAAATTCAGACTTGTTATAATTTTCAAGCCGATTGTTGATCATTGCACACATTGTTGATAGTGTCAATTGAGGTCTTATCAAATTTATTGGAACATTGTTGACATAAAACAACTGATGGTCTGGACTGGGTTGACCCAGTTCAGTTATCTTTACAATGGGGTTATTCCAATACATATAAGTAGTTATCACGGTCACACCAATCAAGAGTATTAACCTATGTGCGGTATATTATTAGTAAAATCCAAAACAAAAATTTCCTTAGATCAGCATCTACAAGCATTTAGAATGCTGCAGTCTCGTGGCCCTGACTTTAGCAAATTCCAATTCAAAAACGACATTTTCATCGGTCAAACTGTGTTGCACATCACAGGCACAGATGCATTTTACAACACAGAGCACACAAATTTTTTGGCCTACAACGGGGAAATTTACAATTATAAACAACTAGGCTCATACCAAAACGACATAGAGTTTGTGCATGAGTGTGTGGAAAACAATGTCATGCGAATCAATCAAGGCTGGGGACCATGGGCATGGGCATGGACTGACAACAACACAGTGAGATATGCATCTGATCCGCAAGGCGAACGTTGTTTGTATCACTATCAAGATGATGGTATCTTGATAGTGTGCAGTGAGGTTGCACCCATACTCACTTACATATCAGCACAAAAAGTTTGGCAAGACTACCAAACCAAGCACTGGTGCATGTTATACGATACTCCATGGACAGGTGTCAGTAGAATTGAACCTGGGCAACTCTACCAAGATGGCGTGATTGTCAAAAAAATAGACAGCATATTTGATTGGGTGCAATACCAAGGCTATAGTACCATGGACGAAGCCTATGAGCAGTTCAGCATGATATGGCAAGATACTATTGATCAAATGATTCCCAACTGTCAGGCTGCACTGACCTATTCCGGAGGTCTTGATTCCAGTGTTATTTTAAATTCCATACCTGGGCTTGAACTGTATGCAGTCAACAACGTAGGCAAAGATCCCATTGTTGATCGCATACCAGAATTTTTGACCGTAAATGAACTGTCAAGATTGCACCAATATGCTGTTGATCCTGTTCAATGGGCCGAATCCTTTGTTGAACTCAGCGATTGCTTGCAAATGCCTGTTCAGAGTTGGAGCTTTGTAGGACAATGGATCATTGGCCAGAATTGCAATCAACGAGTGTTGTTTACAGGAGTGGGCGCTGATGAACTGTTTGGTGGCTATGATTTATACCGGACCATACCATACGCAGATTGTTCGCACAGTCCCTACAGTCGACATCACCCTTACAGTGATACTCAACTATGGAATCAATGTCTTGGTGTTTATAACGGACATCCAGGGCAGGCCACACTGTTGATGGATTACTTGCATCAGATAGTAGGATGCGATGCTCAAGGACTAGACGCCATAGCCGGAGCCTGGGGCATAGAAACACGCAATCCATTCATGGCCAAACCTGTGATTGAATTTGCACTGAATCTCAATCATGGATTTAAAGTAGCCGATGTGACCAAACCTCTGATACGTCGTATGTTCTTGGAACGATGGAGTCAGGACATGATCATGCCCAAAAAAGGATTTTCAGGACACTGCAACGACAGCCTGCCTTGGTTGGGCATTGACGTTATACCAACTGGCAATCGAGATCAAGATTGGAAATCTATTATCCAGACTAGTTTTTATAATTGTCCCAATTGACCAAAGTATCAAACCATTCAGGCATGAACACTGTGTCAGGATAGGTATTGATGTAGTTGGAAAATACCTCAACACAGTAATCTTGCCCAGGAGTTATGCCAGCAGTGCGTGAGCTATTGTATTCATACCAGTCCAGTCCGTAGGGTGCATTGACATCTGTGAGTCTGAACAAGAACTTTTGTCCATGTTCTGCCAAACACAATCGAGCAAATTGATCAAGGCCAGTTACTGGTTCCAAATGATTGAATTTATCTCGATACTGTTGATGGGTGCTGATAAATGCATGAGCAGTTGAGATACTGGGAATTCTTTCCAGAGCTCGGAGTCTGCTTTCTCCGGTGCCAGATTGATATTTGGCCTGACCAGTATACTGCAACAACATGGGTTTGATACTGCCATTCTTGGGCAAATCATCTACCCAGATATTGAGTTTGATCAAATTGGCAATGTTATAGTGATTACGACTGTTTTGAACAAATCCTACAATACCTTGTTGTGCAATTTTTCCATTGGCCCAGGCACATAAATCAGCCAAAGTCTGGCCTGTTTGAATAGAATTTTTATCCACTGCTGGATCATAAAACAAACAATGAGTGCCTCCGTGCAGGCTGTCTCTCACAGGATCTTGGTCGGTGGGCCAGGTTAATTTTAAGATAGGGTTATTCCAATACATATAAGTAGTTATCATGAGTCATACCGATCAAATTTGGATTTCAATAACCAAAGAAAAACACATAATTTCAGTGTTAAATCAACAAATTTTGTCCAGCGGATTTATGGTCAAAGACCACAATCCCAATGCAAATTTTGGTTTTGCATATCAATACACACGAGATGCAACTGAAATTCATTGTCGTGTAATTGACAGTGTTTTTTTGCCAGATCCGAATGCTTTTACAAGGCCAGCGCCTAACACTATAATCACTGACAATATTCCATTGACGCCTGTGGCTGGACGATTGATAAATTTGTTACCAGAATTTTGGTCAATTTGGCACATTGATCCGGTGTATGAAGATCGCCCTGCTAGTGTGGGATTCAATTGTTTTATGAATCGTGTGCGTGGAGATAGATCTCTTGTGTTTTATGAATTGATTCGTAGAAAAATACTAAATCGCGGCTTGGTCAGCTATAACTGTAGCCCGTCTGAATACATGGATCAATACGAGTCAGCCGAACTATATGATTACTGGCAGGAACACGACATTGGGCTCACAGTGATTCCTTATAATACTGTGGAACAGCACGGAGTGCTGGAACAATGTATCATTGATTCTAATATAAGTCTTGTGTTGGAAACATATACCAGTGACAGTCATATTGTGTTCAGTGAAAAGATTTTTAGAGTGTTGCAATTACCCAGACCTTGGTTGTTGTATTGCAGTCCAGGATCTATCAAATGGTTGCGACATTATGGGTTTGATGTATTAGATGATTACGTGGATCATGCCTATGATCAAATACCTGAACACCATCACAGGCTAAAACAAATACTAGATCAGCTGGAGACTTTTATTGATCGTCAATACACACAAAATGACTATAAGAGATTTGATCAGGCGGCCGAGCACAATAGAAATCTATTAAAAAACTTTGAACAAGCTTGGCCAGAAAAATTCAATTGTGCATTGAAAGAGATCCAAACCATATGATTGAATTTGTTGGCAGTTCATATCAGTATCAAGGCGAGATTCTCGATCAGCCTGAAATAATTTATATACAGGATCATCACTACAACGAAGAGTCACAGCACTTTCCTGTGCAACAACTGTTGGAAAACAGCACCTGTGATCCCATTTTACACACTGTGATATTTGATCATGTGCTTCGGCACGACGATCAACTGACCAATTATAATTTGATTTTTTTCCCTAAATTTCTAGCATGGGAAACACAGAATTTCCTCCAGCAAAATATCACAGTTGACTGGACACAAAAATCTACCACATTCAACTTCATGATCAACAAACCCAGACTACACAGATCTTTTTTGTTGTTGTTGATTGATCATTTTAAATTAGCAAACTTCAGTTACAGTTTTGCCTGGCGTGATTCCACTGTGGAAAAAAATCACATGCTAATGCACACTTACAACTTGCACTATCGTGCAATCATTGAGCAATCTTGCAATACCGTTGTGAGCACTAACTATGTGTTTGGCCCTGAAAAGGCCATGGATCGTGGAGTCAGGAACGGTAATATACCAAATGCTCAGACCTATGACGGATTGCTAAAACATCCAGTGTTTGAACCTGCTTGTGTGAGTCTGATTACCGAGCCGGTATTTTTTGAAAGAGAAACCATTGTGACAGAAAAAACTCTAATGGCCATGTATGGTGGTACCATACCTATCTGGGTAGGCGGCTGGCGCATAGCTGATTACCTGCGTGACCTAGGGTTTGATGTGTTTGACGATGTTGTGGATCATAGTTATCAAGACCTGCTGGATCCCTGGGATCGTTGTTACTATGCAGTGGAAAGAAATCTCCACTTGCTTCAAAACTTTGACGCTGCACAGAAATTTGTGTATAGCAACAAACACAGATTTGAAGAAAATTTAAAACTGTTAAAGAATAATATCTTTGCCACCCGGTGTCATAGTGTAATTGACAGTTTACCAGAAAAGATAAAAAAAGAATTAATTCCTAAGCTTTCATGGTTGACACACAATGATAAATAGTTTACAATAAACACTGTTATGAAACACAATTATCACTATTGCAGAACAATCAATCAGCTAGAGTCTGGTCAGTCAGTCTTTTCTGTAATCAGTGATATGTTGGAACACAGTAGGGTCCAAGGAGACACAGTGTAATACCACAGTATACACCAACTCCAAAGACCCTAGGATTAAACCCCCTAGGGTTTTTTGTTTTTTACAGGAAATCATGAAAACAGACAAACACAAACAAATTCAATCTGAGTGGCTGAAAAAGCACACCTTGACCCCTGAGCAACAAAAACGTCTGATCGAAGAAAAGTTACAACGTGTTGAACAATATCGTCAAGCACTCCAATTGCAACAAAAGACCATAAAGTCAGTGTTGTGAGTTGACTGCAAATTATCAATGTGCTATAATATACAATGGATTGTTAGATCAGTTGGTTAGATCGCATGCCTGTCACGCATGAGGCCACCGGTTCAAGTCCGGTACAGTCCGCCAAATTAGCTCGGTTCATCTAGAGGCCTAGGATAGTGCCCTTTCACGGCATTCACACCGGTTCGAATCCGGTACCGAGTACCAAGTTTTTTTGTTGGGGATTCGCCAAGTTGGTAAGGCAGCGGATTTTGATTCCGCCATTCAGAGGTTCGAGTCCTTTATCCCCAGCCAGTTAGTTTATCGCAGAGTGGAGAAGTAGTATCTCGTCAGGCTCATAACCTGAAGATCGGCGGTGCGATTCCGTCCTCTGCAACCAGTTAGCCAGGCCAACTTATATCAGATTAAAAAATTTACTTTAAAAATTTTGCAAACTGTCGTTCCGCATACCAATCACGATATAATTCCAGAGCAGTGGCTGTATCAACTGGCACATTAAACAGTGGACACAGGCGGGTATATTCTCTCAAAAATGAATCTTCGCCCTGGATAAATCTATCAAAATCAATGGGTTCTACATTGTGATTGTTGATAAATTCTGACCACTTGCTGTGTTGATCAACTTTGATCTTTGGAAAACCCTGGTTGAATTGCCTGAACTGATCAATCACATATTCATACTTCTGACTCATTGTAACCTTAAAGTATGTCACATCAAATTGATTCAGGCGGCTGTCTGACAGAGGACCATTGTGTTGACTGTAACGGTAGTATTCAACAGGGTGCATGTCAAGATTCAGTATATCATAATTAGAGTTGGTAAACTGTGTCAATACTCCATGGAAGTGTTGTATCTCGGGCTTACCGTAGATAAAACTATTGTGATGACTGGCCCAACTGCCAAACTTAGTGTAGATATCTTTGTAACTCAGATGATCTTTTCTGCTGGAAGATGTGATTGATAGACTTTTCCAAAAATAAGTTGAATCGTGCATTGACAGCAAATGCTTGATAAATCTTCCGCCATGTCCTGGTTGGTATACAATTACATTGATGTGTTTATTCATTGAACTATTTAATTCAACTCAACTCATATTGTATTATTTGCTTCACTGTTATAAATGGATTCTTTATCATCAACAAATACCGGATCAGCTAGTATAGGGTCCAAATCAAATCCACGATGAGTCCCCCAATGCTCGCGTTGAACATACGGCTCAGTGCACAACACACGGGCCAAAATATTGTAGGAAAAATGAATATCTTCATTGGGATTCATTAAGTATTTAATCATTTCAAGGATATTCAACATGATACCCAAAACGCTTATACAATCCTCCAGAGATCGTTCGACTCAACCTTCAAAGGATATAGTAGATCGGCTCATGCATTATACTGGCCCAGACTGGACTTATATTCATTTTACCAATGACGAAATGCTGGCTTATTTACAGTCCACTGCAGAGGATGAATTTCCTGGCATTGCAGAACAATTCATGCGTATAAAGCATGGTGCACACAAAGCAGATCTATTTAGATACTACTATCTCTACAAGCACGGTGGTGTCTACATTGATACCGATGTCATGCTGGAACGTGACATAAATTATCTAGTAGAACATAATGATTTTTTTGTAGGGAAATCTCCTGGCCCTAAATGTTGGAATGGATTCATTGGATCAGCAGCTAACAACTCAATTATCAAAGCCTGTTTACAAGATGCACTCACAATTGATGTTCAATTATTGGTCCGACGTCACAGTGTTTTTTGTGAACGGATGTTTGACATTGTGAGTCAATTTGATGCTCAAGAAGTTAAGTTGTTGTCAGAACTGTTGTTTGAAGACTGGGCCAAGGCCTATGACTCTCCTGACCACACCAACTGTGTTGATCCAATCTTGACCCACTACTTCCGCTACAAAGTCATACCAATAATATAGTTGTAATATATGCATACATAAATATCGGCGACAAGGAACCATGATGGCCAAAGTTTTATTCATACTCAAGCGTCGCGAAGACTACAACGCAATTATACACAGCAATGTGGGACTCAGCACAGGTCTTTACAACAGTGCCAGTTTTGTCAACAACATGTTGAATGATGCCGGAGTAGAAAGTGTATTGGAAGTGGCCATTGACAACAACTGTATTGATCGTCTTGTGACCAAACACCGGCCAACTCATGTGATCATTGAAGCTCTTTGGGTGGTTCCTACCAAGTTCACTGTGTTGCAACGTCTGCATCCCAAGGTCAAATGGATCATTAGATTGCACAGTGAGCTACCGTTCTTGGCCGGTGAAGGCATGGCCATGGATTGGTTGGGTGACTACTCAGAATTCCACAATGTGTATTTTGGTGTGAATGCGCCTAGAATGATGCGTGAGCTGGAAACTTACATGAAGGCCAAACATCCTGGAAGGATTTGGGACAATGGTCGAATCATCTACATGCCCAACTACTATCCTCAGGAATTTGTAACCAAAAAATTGGACAAAACCAAAGACACCATAGA
>Ga0208618_1001073_pt1 | contig 11286 bp, 7 predicted proteins | sample CryBogCBE18Jul08_FD_184585 | JGI IMG/M metagenome (GOLD analysis project Ga0208618, IMG submission 184585) | Freshwater microbial communities from Crystal Bog, Wisconsin, USA - CBE18Jul08 (SPAdes) | ecosystem: Environmental > Aquatic > Freshwater > Lake | place: Crystal Bog, Wisconsin, USA...
CTAATGCTGTTACAGGAGCATTAGTAGTAGCAGGCGGAGTTGGTATCACAGGTAACACATATATCGCAGGAAATTTAATAGTTAGTGGAACTATAAGTGATAGCGGGGAAATTGTTACAGGAAATGTTACAGTTACAGGTACTGAAACCATCGGCGGTATAAACATAAAATCACTAGCTATAGCTATGTCCGTGGCACTGAGCTAACCATAGAAGAGGAAGAAAATGTCAAAGAGTCAAATTAGAAGTTACGTTTTTACACCAGGTGCTGCCGGTGCAGGTACTATTGAAATACCTGGTAAGTATGATTTACAGCAACTTTTAGTGATAACAAACACTACAAGAAATACTATAATCTATAATTTTGCTGATAGTAGTTTTTCTGGAACTACAGTTTCTTTTAATAGAAACGTAGACGGTTACTTTCCCTTCGCATTAGATAATACAGATGGAAGCACGATCATTACACTCGCGGTAAACACATCTGCTATGAGTACTAATGATACGCTACAGATTTTCGCTGAATCACCGTTCCAATATGTTCGTATGCCAGAAATTGGCACTGATGCTTTTGAACGAACTCGCGTTGCTCAACCGACGTCCATGCTTGACGCAGACTTTGAATACGGTATGCAACCAACTAAATGGTTGACCATCAGCCAAGAACGCGGTTATCCTGGTATCTATGAAGTTCCGGGAACTGACCTTGCTGTCACAGCAGCTACTACAGATGCTAGCACACAGTCGGGCGGTGTTAGCACAGCAGCTTCTGTCATAACTATAACTACTGCTATAGCACACGGTTATACGGTAGGACAAGCTATCACTATCAAAGGATTTAATTCTGCTATCACTGGGTTTGATCGTGCAGAAGGATCATTCCTAGTATATACAGTGCCTTCAACTACTACATTTACCTATATAGCTAAGGGTAAAGTAGGCTATAACAACGGTGATAATATCTGGACTGCTTTCGTACAGTTGAGGCAGGGAGGGTTGTACACGGGATCTGCGATCAACGCAGTTATCAATACTACTATAACCGGCACTACTACTGCTACTCCTGCATTCACTGCAAACTTTAATAGCACTACTGCAATGATTTACACTAGCGGTACTATTCCTGCATTAGGTACATATATAACTGGCTCAGGTATACCTGCCGGTACTTATATAGTATCAGGAACCAGTCCAAATTTCGTATTGAACCAGATAGTACCAAATGCGACAGGTACAAGTGTCACTGGCTCAACAAATAATATCACCGTAGCTAACACTACAGGTATGTATCCGGGTGCAACAGTAGTAACACAACAGATCAGCACAAATGCTGTCGCCAGCAATAGCGCAAATAATTATATCACATTAGGAACTACTATAGGTCTTGTAGTTGGGCAAAGCCTAAACTTTACAGGTGTTTCTTTTGGTGGTATCACAACCGGCGGCACTTATTATGTAAAGACTATCGTCGATACTAGGACTATAATAATGTCTACAGATGCTGGGTTAGCAACAACTTTTGTTCCGTCAGGAACTACGGTAGGTGGTAATATGTTTGTTGTTTCTGGTTCTAGCTTTGGCGGCTTAACTAGCGGCAATACTTATTACATAGGATCAATACCAAACAGCACTACGATCACTCTAAGTGCTAACATCATGTACACGACTACAATTTCTGCAACTTACGCAACAAATAACTCTGTTCGTTTTAACGGTTATACACTAAATGGTCTAAACTATACTGGTACAGCCAATATGACAGTGGGTGAACAGATTACTATTACTGGTTCTGCTATCGGTAACTTGTCAGCAGGTACATATTATGTTTACCAGATCATCGATGGTTATACTGCGATCCTTAGCACAGTGGCTAACGGGTACCAGACAAATACATTTATAACACAAACATCAGCAACAGGTAGCATGGCAGCTATGGTAGGAACACTAGTTCCATTAACAACAGCATCTGGTTATCTATGGTCAACAACTACTAACCAACCAACATTTAGCACAAGCACACCAACAACAGCAGCAGCTTTTACCGCTTATGTTGGTACTAATATTACAAGCAATATTACCAGTTTCACAAATGGCGTATTTACTTGCACACAGCCAAGCATCACGTTAACAGTAGGACAGATTATCAACGTAGCCGGTACTAATACAGGCGGCGGCAGCATAAGCGGTAGTGCTACTGTTAGCACCACAAACTATTATATTACAGCGACTAATGGTACAACATCGTTTACATTATCAGCTTCACTCGGCGGCGCCACGATCACTACTACAGGATCTAGCATAACAGGCTGGACATTTATAGCTGCTTCTAATACCATGACAGTGTCAGCAGTAGCTAACGGAACATTGGCAGTAGGACAAGGTATAGCACTTTCAGCTAATAATACAGTACCTAGCCTAACTACAATAACATCACTAAGTCCTAGCGGCACAGGTACTACTGGTACATACACACTGAGCCAAACTGGTGCAGTGCAGCCATCTAGCACATTTATCAGCACCTCAGGACAAGCTACTGTAACAGTTAATTTTTATAGCAATCACGGATTTGTTCCTGGACAAACTATTAACGTGTTTGTATCATCGGATAATGGTGTCAATAACCATTCAGCAGTACAAGGTCCATACTTTGTTGAAAACATATTAAGCGTTACTTCTTTCACATTTACAGCTAGGACGGTAGGATTTATACAGTCTGGAACTATTTACGGAAACATATATGCTAGATCCGATGCTAGCTATAGCCACAGGCCATTCGACGGTGGTGTTCAGTTAGGTACTGGATTACCTAGTTATGGTGGACAAGCTATACGTATGAGCAAGAAATACATACGTTATCAGTCAGGTAAAGCTATTAACTTTAATACTGGGTTGCTTATGGCTCCAAATTATTTCGTAAGGCAAGTCACTGCTAATGGTACTTCTATAGGTAGTACTATTACAGTAGTAACCGATGACGTCGATCATCAATGCCAGATAGGTGCCACAGTCGTACTTAGTGGCGTTCTTACTCCTGGATTTAACGGAACTTACGTAGTTACTGCCGTTATAGATGAAAGGACTTTACAGTTCCTATCAACTACTACGCTAGGCGCTATCACAGCAGTAACAGGTGCTACAGTACAAGATCCTTGCTTATTAAGTGTTAGCAACTGGTATGGGGCTACTGTAAGAAGTGGAACTTTTGACGAACAGAATGGTGTCTTTTGGCAGTATGATGGTATAATACCTCAGGTAGTTAAGAGATCAAGCACATTCCAATTAGCTGGAACTATCACAGTCGTAGTAGGGTCCGGCCAGATCGTTGGATTAAACACTAGATTTACTAGCCAGTTATTTGTAGGTTGCCGCATAGTTATTCGTGGTATGACACACATGGTCACACAGGTAGTAAGCGATACGCTAATGTATGTAAATCCGCAATATCGCGGTGCAACAAGCGTTAGCGGCATCAAATGCACAAGGACAGTTGATAGGATCGTTCCACAGAATCAATGGAATGTTGATAGATGTGATGGATCAAATGGTCCTTTCAATCCGAGCGGATATCTCCTAATTCCAACAAAGATGCAGATGGTATGTACACAATGGACTTGGTACGGAGCTGGATTTATTGATTGGATGCTACGTGGTCCAGAAGGAAAATATATAACAGTACATCGTTTGCGTAACAACAACGTAAATAATGAATCATGGATGCGTGCAGGAAACTTACCAGTACGTTACGAAGTATTAAACGAATCTGCGTTTAGTTTCATAGTTGGAAACAATACTGGTGTCACTGATACGGTCATCAATATAGCTGATGCTAGCCGATTCCCAACACCAAATGCAAACACTTTCCCTGCTACTGTCTATATAGACAACGAACTAATAACTTATACTGGTGTAGCTACTGGATATGTCAGTGCTACTTCAGCAACACTAACCATTGGTTCTACACCATATACAAACGTAGTAACAGTATCTAGTACTACACAGATGATTACTGGCCAACCAATAGTATTTTATAATGCCACTACAGGTAATAACATAGGCAATATAGCATCAAGTGTTACATATTATGTGTATAGTATCATAGATTCAACACACATACAGCTATCAACTACTATAAGTTTGGCATTAATGACACAGATTAATGCCACTGTTACTCCCACACAGATGACTTACGGTGCTTTAGTAAACTGTACAAGAGGCGTCAGCATAAGCCCTTGGGCTAGTGGCGGTTACAGGTCATTCGTAGCAGGCCCCGCAACTACACATACAGCAACAACAGGCGTTATATTAGTTAATGCTAATTGCAGTCCAGTAGTAAGCCACTGGGGTGCAGCATTTATCGAAGACGGTGGATTTGATACTGATAGGTCTTACATCTTCAACTATTCACAACCAAACGTCAATATTACTACCAAGAAAACCACAGCGTTTGCTGTACGTTTAGCACCATCGGTTAGCAATGCGCTCACTGGTGATCTAGGAGCACGTGAACTAATAAATCGCGCTAGTTTCTTGCTACAATCATTAGAATCGAGCGCTGGTAGCGGTGGCGGTAACGCTGCACTAGTTATCGAGGGCGTTATTAATCCTAGTAATATGCCTGCGCTTACTAATATACAGTTTGCCAGCTTAAATTCACCTGCTAACCCAACAGGTCAGCCTAGTTTTAGCCAGGTAGCACCAGGATCTAGCATGGTGTTTAGCGGATCAGTGAACAACTATATGTCGGTCCCAGTTTGGGTACCATCGGGTACATACTACATACCTCTATCAACAAGTGCTGCTAGTGTCGTGCCGGCAGTTAACGTAGGTGATGACGTATTTTTCCCAGCAACTAACGGTGCCCTAAACGGATTGACCAAAGTAGCCCAGATACAGAATTTTGGTGCTAGCTTTACAGCTGCCGTAACAGTAGGTACTAGTTCTTCAGCAGCAAGCTGCACTATCGTTGGTACTGTATTCACTACAGGTAACATAACAAGTGCTGCTCTAACTGCAGGAATGACTATAACAGGAACAGGTGTTGCTACTGGCACTTACCTAGTGGCATTATTGACTGGTTCGGGTGCTATCAATTCCGGCGTAAGCACTTGGACTGTAAGCATCAGCCAAAGCGTTACAACTTCATTCACTGCAACAGGTACATTATATCTATTAACAGTAAGTGCTATAACATCTGGTTATACCAACCAGCCAATATTACCTGGTACATTACTAGCAGGTAATAGTATCGCAGCTAATACTTGGGTTGGATTGCAGTTGAGCATTAATACCGGCTTAACATATACTGCATATTATCAGGGAACTTATGCATTAATAAATGGTAGTGGAACTACTATAAGCGCCCAGAGTTCGGGAGCATATACCGGAACATATTATGGTGTTTATCTAAACCAGACTACACTAACTAACGTCTACGGTACAGGTGCTTTAGCTTATACTATTAACCTAAGCAGGAACACTTATGCATTACCAGGTGAAACAGTGTTCACATACATTAACGCACCAGCTAACAAGGACTCATTGGATCTTACACCATTCAAGGAATTAAGCAACACACCAATCGGTGGTCGCGGCACTTATCCAAATGGTTGTGATATATTGTTCATCAATGCTTATATCACGCAAGGTGCGCCAATCAACCAAAACTTAGTTCTACGTTGGGGTGAAGCGCAGGCTTAATCTTCTACTTTAAAACTAGGAGCTATCAAAAAAGTGTCGGCAGCTAGATCAGCTGTCGACACTTCTGATATCATAGCACCGTCTATCATAGCTTCGAGCTGATGAGGCCTTAAGGGCAAGCAGCGCCAAGTGCTACCTTCAGTGAGGACGCTCTCCTTGGTTTCGGCTGTATCTGTATCTATCCATCGCAATATAAATTTACCTGCGCTTACAAACCAAGTTTTGTCTTTGATTTTATGATAATGGAAACTGGTTCGATTGCCAGCACGAGCAAAGACCATCATTTTAGCGGAATAATTCTCGTTCGTAGCCCAAACTACTTCATAACCCCAGATTTTTTCAACTAGACCTTCTTTTAACATAACTTAATTATACTATAGATAACGAAGTTTGTCAACTCTCTGATTCGATTAAATCTAGCATTTCAAAGATAGTATCTAGTTTTGCTCTTATGATTTTGCTACCTACTGTATTCTTTATACCTTGATGTATAGGACGAGGCCATTTATCTAGATGGCACCATGCCCATCCCATATGTTCTCTACTTAATCGGGGAACAAATTCGTCATTAACTATGCAGACATAGGTTTGGAAATTAAAATGATCGTCATCGCTAACAAATGTTTCTAGAGGTAAAGATTTAATAGTCACAGGCATAAACCCTATCTCTTCGACGATTTCTCTCTGTAATCCCTGCCAAACTGTTTCGTCGGGATTTATCTTACCACCGACTAATCCCCAGATGCCTTCTTTTTTTCCGGATGATTTCTGTAGTAGCAGGAATCTCTTAGATGATTTGCTGAGGAAAAATGCTCCGCTGCTTTTTACCTTCAAAGCAAGATCCTCCAGTTTCCCGCAAAATATTCTCCGTCGATACTTTTAGTCCAGCTAATACCGTCCCACTTATATTGTATCTGTGTTTTTAAATTTAAAGTGTAGACAGTATCTTTAGTGTTTTCACTATCAAATACCCTAATCCACTGTGTGCCATCCCACTGTATTATATCGTTAGCATTGGCAGTGAAGTCTGTTCCGCTAGCACTTCTCCAAGCACTGGGTCCTGTCGCTGCTGGATTTCTAGCACTTCCGATAGGATTTAATATGAGGTATCGTATACCAGTCACTATTAAACCTGGATTATAAGTTAGAGGATCGATGATAGCATCTATGCTTCCGCGTCCTGCAACAACAGTGTTAGTTGGATAAGTATCTGGATCCCAATTAACTAACATCACAGTATTATCAATTGGATCTACGCTACAGGTTCCTACTACACTATATCCCGAAGGTTGGCTGAGATAAATCTGGCTAACTCCTGCCCTAAACTCACCGTAGAGATCTAATAGAGCGAACCAATTAGTATCGGGCCCATATTTTACGTTAGGTATGATAGGATCGTGGCTAATATTTTCATATCCGGCTAATAATTTTATTTGATTAGCTAGGACCAATACTCCAAAATTACCCGGAGTAACATTAGTCCTAGCAGAAGGACTGCCAAAGAGGAAATTAGGATCGATAGCCCCAGTAGAATTTTCTGTGAATATATTAGCTATGATGCTGGTAATGACACCTTGCTGTTTAACTTTAGCTGGAGGACTTATCCAAATTGGTGTATCAAAACCTAGCGTCGATACTTCTATATCGCTATCAACACCTACGGGTATAGATCTATTGCTCCATTGGACCTCTGAGAGATACACTACTGTTAGGCTGGTCCAGTCAACATAATTGTCAGTAGTCTGTATCTCTAGGCTAGGATTGAATAACTGCACGATCTGTTCTATAATCTGCATTTTCTGTTCTGTATTAGTGGACCATATATCAGCTTTTACCCTGAGATTAAATGGTGTTGGCATTATTCTCTCTATGGTATAGCTTTGTCCCTGTGTGTTGAGATACTGTCCTGTGATAGGGTCTACTGCTCTCTCTGTTACCCTGACATTTTGTGTGTAAGTAGCATCCTGGAGTCTCTTGGTATCTAGAGTTAATCCTGTAACATAGAGGCTTATCCTAGGAGCGCTAGGTAATTTGTTTTCACTATTGTCTCTTAGTATGTTACTGACATTCCTGCTAATATCGCCATATAGCACTGGCACTGTCTTTAGTGTTCCATCGCCTGCTTGTACTTTGAAACCACTAAGCATCCTTATCATCTGTGCTAAGTATCGCCTCAGTTGGCCGTCATAAAAAAATCCACTGCTTACCCTCCAGATTTGCGACTAAGCGCCTTAATAGCATGGGCTTGTCTTCTATTTGCAGCGCCTTCAATGCCATAAATTTCTTCCCAAGTCATACCTTGTTTTTTACCTTTATTTGACGATGTTCCGCCCTTATTTGGATGAGTTTTTCCTAACATTGCTCCGCCGTCTTTTCTTATCCAAGTATCGGTGCCCAGTTTTTTTCGCCTTGCGTGAGCATTTTTTTGAGCTGTACTCATGCGTTTTATACTTTCTAGATTATGTGTTTTATTATCTCCAGGAGTTCTTATATTAAAGCCGTTATTAATAGAATCATATTCTATTACATATTTTTCTTCTAAAATATTTAACTCTTCTAGAGAAACAGCATTTTTATCTATCACTTCAAAGATAAAAGAATCAATACCATATTTCTTTATAGCATTATGGAAATGATAAGTTTTTTCACTATATCTACTACCGCTAATATGTTCTAATCTACGATGGTTAGGATCTTGTATAGTTTGACCTATATAAGAACGCCCAGAATCTATATGTGTAAACTTATAGATATACATTAAAAATCTGCCTTAGGTAATAAGATTTTGCTCAATGCTTGTCGCTCCGGAACACTGTCACCGTATATAGTCCAAGATATGGTATCACCAGCTAATAACACAAACTCAGTCTGGAATGCCAATAGCCCATTATTGTTAGTTGGTTTATTAGTTGGCATAAGTGTTTGATTAACAAAGACCTTAACATGATATTTTTTATTATAGGGCACATTTGTGGTCACAACACTATTCACAAGATCTAAGCTATATGTAGAAGAGTCTTCAGCAAAAACGTGATCAGCTCTTGCTACTATCACATCCCTTGCGACCGGTGTCAATCCAGTAACATTGCTATTATTAATAAATCCGGTTTTTTGAGTGCTTCTCTGATCGGTATTTGTCATTGTCATTTTTACATCATCTTCAAATACTATCCATCTAGTGCCATCATATCTAAACATCCTATTAGGTAGATAGTCTGTCCTAAGATAAAAATCCCCTGTCGCTGCAAGCTGTGGAAAAGCTATACCAAAACCAAAAGGCAATCCGTTAGGCGGATAACCTTGTCCAATTAGATATCCTTGATATCCTGCTTTCACAGGTGGTGGATTAGTCATGTCAACTGTGCTATCTAATGATATATTAGTCTCATCTACAGTTAATAGAGCGCTTTGTCCTTTATTATTGAGAGCTAATGTATAATAATTTTGAGTGTTATATCCACTAGTTGGCGCATTGGCTTCTGCTTCAGCTACTACGCCGGCATTGAGTAATGATTCTATATCATATGTGCTCATCATCGCACGTAAGCTAGTGCTTGGATCTTGAGCTGTAAAATAATTAGCATTTGGTGGAGTTATACCTGTGCATTGCGCTGTAACAGTATACAACACACCTGCAGATTTAACAGTCTGTCCAGGATAATAAGTGGCGGAACCGCTAAATGTACCGGCATAATTATCTGTACTCTGCGGAGCATCGAGTATGTCTTTGAATTCTTGGCTATCGACTATAGGTTTTAGTTTTAATCTATAGAGATGAGGATACCAAGTTACTGAAAATCCTTCTGCTGCCCTGTTAATATCTTCTACCACATAGAATCTCTTGAGACCAACGGCAAAACTATTAAGAGCAAAATCGTCTATGAGATGAGGTAATTCAATCACATCACCGCTTATCACTTTCCTTCCCAGTGTTTCTACGCTATTGTTAATATGTATAGTCATAAAGATAGTGTCGTTCTGAAGGAATAATCCAAACTGACTGAGATTGAAATCTATATCTTGCACATTATATACGCCTCGCATAATATAGACAGTTTGATCGTATTTCCTATCTCGATTTTCTAAGAAAAGCACATCTTGTATAGTAGTTGGGCTAGTTGCTTGGTCTGGGTTAGAGGGATCCGCTGGTCCGAGGTATTTGTGGAAGTAAACATCTACACCTCCAACTTGGAACTGTTCATAAACTGTTTTGTCTATGAATTTGTAGTCATTACCGCGTTCTGGTCTGTAATTAGAAAGTCTAGGCATTGTAGTATTTATAGCCTGCGATAAATACGTTAGAGAAGATAGTTAGGTATCCAAAATGACACAAGTAATAATAAATCTCGGCGTATCTCCTAACACACAAACTGGCGATACCGTACGATTAGCTTTTGATAAAGTAAATCAAAATTTTACGGAATTATATGCGGCAGTTGGGCCTAGCATTATTCCTACCCAGACCGAAAACTATGGCAAAATATTAAGCACAGATGGAACAAACTTAGGATGGATTCCAAATGGATTATCCCAACTAACCAATGGCAGTCACGTCGTAAGCCTAGATAATCAAGGAATGCTAACTGTAGAAAACCTAACAGGTGTTAATTTAAACAGCGTAACTGTAAACACCCTACAGATAAATGCTACGGAGTCGCAGAATGATTTTATCTTGCAAAAGAATGGTAATAATTGGAGCTTTGATATAGCAGGAAATATTACCTTACCACCGGGCGGCATAATCAAAAACAGTGACGGATCTCCCTATGCAGGGACAAGTGGTAGCGGAGGATTTTCTTTGCTCATAGATGGCGGCAGTCCTAGCAGTGTTTTTGACGGATCGGAGGTTACTGTAGACGGGGGATCACCCTAAGTGCCTGCGATATTGACATTTCCTACAACACATTCGGGCGGTGGAGATCTACAGATTGGAGACACGTATAATGCTCCAAACGGGTTAACATATGAATATGATGGTTACAAATGGATTAACAGCGGCATATTATACTCAGTAAGCAGCATAAATATAGAGATAGATGGTGGTTATCCGTCTAGCCAATTTGATAGCACATCTTTAATAATAGACGGGGGTTCGGTGTAAATGGCATCACAGATTAAATTAAGAAGAGGTACTAAGCAACAGTGGATTTCCGCTGCTCCAATATACCTAGCGATAGGCGAACCTGGATTAGAGATTGATACCCATAAAGTCAAATACGGTGATGGATCGACCGAATGGCAGGCATTACCTTATGCATCTGAACCTATACCTAGCCAAACAGGCAATGCGGGAAAATTCCTAACTACAGATGGAAACGGCAACTTGAGTTGGGCTGCACAAGCTAGCGACAATGATAGTATGTATGTGACTAATTCAAGCCTAACAACAACACTAAGCAGTTATGCCACTACAGCATCATTAAGCAGCTATGCTACAACAGCATCATTAAGTAGCTATGCTACAACAACAGCATTAAGCAATCTAATACCAACACAAACAGGTAACAACGGAAAAGTATTAACTACTAATGGAAGTTCATTAAGTTGGACAACAATCAGCCAAGAAGTTGGTTTAGGTAACTTTACTTTT
>Ga0208618_1001074_pt1 | contig 11274 bp, 12 predicted proteins | sample CryBogCBE18Jul08_FD_184585 | JGI IMG/M metagenome (GOLD analysis project Ga0208618, IMG submission 184585) | Freshwater microbial communities from Crystal Bog, Wisconsin, USA - CBE18Jul08 (SPAdes) | ecosystem: Environmental > Aquatic > Freshwater > Lake | place: Crystal Bog, Wisconsin, USA...
GTAGAAGTAATTACTCCTATCTGCTTGTAAACCACTTTTCCATTGGCATCAATAAACCAGGTCACAGGAACTCCTAGTCCAAAGATTCCGCGAGTAATGCTCGTAACATCGAAAAGTATTGGCCAGGTCATCTTCTTCTTGTTAACGAAATTCCGACCGGCCTGCATATTGCGCTCTTCAACATCAATGCCCACGATCGCTACCTTGTGAAGCGCTTGAATATCCAGGAAATGCGGGATCTCTTGATTGCAGGGTTCACACCATGATCCAAAGACATTCACCAGCACAGGCCCACGTATCCCTTGGTAATAGACCTTTGACTTATTGTCGAGGCAGGGCAGTAACACCCCTTTTTTAACGGTTTTATCAACCTTTATCCCCGAACAGCTTTGGACTGAAGGCGCCGATGCATGGGAAATAGATGGGGTTAAAAGTGTGAGGAGTAAGAATGTAGAGAGTAGAACTTTATTTCTCATCGAAAGTCCTCATCTCCCTTTACCAATTGCAGTGCCTTGATCTTATCTACTTCACCTATTCCAAAAGATGGGCAGAGCTTCGCCAAGGGACAGGCGCCACATGCAGGTTTTCTGGAGTGACAGATTCGTCGACCATGCCAGATCATTCTCTGCGAGAGGTTTGTCCATTCTTTCTGGGGGATCAACTCCCCGACTTCTCTCTCAACGACAACGGGATCCTCTGAATCAGTCCACTCAAAGCGTCGACTTAATCGACCAAAATGGGTGTCCACAGTAATCCCAGGAATATCGAAAGCGTGGCCTAGAACAACATTGGCAGTCTTTCGCCCAACTCCAGCCAGCGTGACAAGTTCATCAAGGTCGGCTGGAACCTCAGAGTTGTAGTTTGTAACCAGCCTTTCACTCAGCGACTTAATGTTTACAGACTTTGTTCGAAAAAATCCCAAGGAATGGATCAGCGATTCGAGCTCTCGAAGATCGGCCCCCGCCATTTTTTGTGGGGTTCCATAGCGCTTAAAGAGCGCGGGGGTCACCTGATTGACGCGCTTATCAGTGCATTGGGCCGAGAGAACCGTCGCGACGAGAAGCTGGAAGGGGGTTTTAAAATCGAGTTCGCATCGCACATCCGGGTAACGCTTGGTCAGACCTCTATAGATCGAACGCGCACGTAGCCGCTTCTCATCGAATGTTTCACGCACATATAAAGCCTACGGGAAAGGTGGAGATGGGTGGATTGGAGCCTTGCCGAGTGAGGTTGTAGGGTCTGCATGTGACCCAAAAAGATGACGATCTCATCATCCGCAAAGCCCCACTTTTCAGCGCACTCGATGATGAAGCTGCACACGAGCTTCGCCAGTCGATGGTCGCCCTGAAACTCAATAAGGGTCAAGTCCTCTTCAAAGAGGGACAAGATGGCGATCGCTTATATGTCGTCGTCCACGGCAAGATTAAATTAGGTACCACCAGTACAGATGGCCGCGAAAATCTTCTCTCCATCCTTGGACCAGGAGAAATGTTTGGCGAACTCTCGCTCTTTGATCCAGAACCTCGTACCTCAACAGCGACCGCCGTCACCGATGCGCGTTTAGTTTCACTCGCCCACGAGGCGGTTATCGGGCTGGTTACTACCAACCCTCAAACTTCTCTCGAACTCCTTCGCCGCCTCGCTCAACGTCTACGTAAGTCCAATGAAATTTTGGCCGATCTGGTTTTTGCAGATGTTCCAGGCCGGGTCGCTAAGGCGATCATGGATCTTGGTGAGCGCTTTGGTGTGATGAAAGAGGATGGCCTACACGTCAACCACGACCTCACACAAGAAGAGCTCGCACAACTTGTCGGCGCCTCTCGCGAGACAGTCAATAAAGCACTCGCTGATTTCGCCGCACGCGGTTGGGTCAAGCTTGAACCTCGCGCGGTACTCGTTACCGACGTTGAGCGCGTTACAAAGCGCGGTCGTTAATTCCCCACCCTCGTCGTTATTACGAGAGTGCGCATACTCCAGCTGGTGAGCGGTTAGCCCAGTTTTGCTGAACGAGGAATTTCAATCCACCTAGAGTCATGTTGTACAGCGATGATGCAGTACGTGTCACTGTCGCTGGGGTACTGGCGAAGGTTGCAGACGCGGTTCCGGCTGGAAGCGCCAAACTCACTGTAAATGAATTTGTTCCAACTGCTGTAATTGCTGCGTTTGTTAACGAGTATGCGCTGACAGATGCAGTCAGCGAAACTTTATCTCCAACTGCAAAAGCAGAAGTTGTTGGGGAATAGGTATATGTGGCAGTTGTCGCTGCGCGAAGTGCTGTAGCTACTACGTTCAAGCCAGTTGTGGCAGGCGTGCTCGCTGGGACTGCAGCGCTGACGGTGAAGGAAGTAGATGTACGAGCGGTGATCGCTAAATTCGACACTGCGTAAGGGGCTGGAGCCGCCACCGAAACTTTATCCCCGACGGCAAATGCATTTGTGCCAGAGTTCGTAAAGGTAATTGTTGTGCCTGCACGGTTGACCGATACCGACAGCGACGTGGTCGCAGATCCATTGGCGTAAGCAGCATTAGCTGGAGAAATGTTGACCACAAACGAATAGGTTCTATTCGCGGTTGAAACCGAGGCGATTGTTTGCTGACTTGAACTCAGTGCTGAAAAAGGCGAAGGTAGTCCCGCAGGCAAGTTCACCTTGTCGCCAGCAGCAAAACCTGACGAAGCAGTTGTGGTGAAAGTGATTGCGCTTCCTGTTGAGTTACCAACTATTTTGCTTAGAGTTGCGGTAATAGTTCCGTTATTAGTCGCGCTTGTTACCGTTGCGGTATTTGTCGCGCCGTTATTCGTCGCACCCGTAATGGCGCCACTCAAAGTGGTCGTGCTGCTGACAGTTGATGTTGTTCCGAACTTCCATGCACATTGATCACCATTCTCCTGACCTGTTGTGCTATTCCACCAACCTGTGCCGTCTGGATCAGTTGCGGTTTCTTCTAATTCATGAGCAATTACTGAGGCCATGGCATCCGCACCTACGTTGGAATTTGGCGAGTAGGAAGTTTGGGTTTGGCCAATGCATGCTTTGTTTGTTCCTGGATCTCCAACAAATGAGTACTTCATGTCTGTTGCTGGAGCGACAGCTGGAATTGGAACGGTGTTGAGGTAATCCATAGTTTCAGATGAGTGCCAACCGCAGTAAGCAGTAAGGAATCCAGAACTTTCTGCAATTTCAGGTGAAGTCAGAACGAAATACAGAGCGTTGGGATCGATTGTTGATGGAATTCCAGGCTTTCCAAGGCTTCCCTTTGCGAGTGCCAGGACGTTTGCGTCTGTAAGAGTTGTTCCATAGGTAGAAACATCCGGATAGGCATACTGGCCAAGCACATTCACCTTATTTGTTACAGCCACCCCAGTACTGTCGGTGTAGGTGGTATTAATTCCAAAATAGGGAGATCCACTTAGTCCTGTAAGGAATGCAGGGAGGATTGTCTTAGCTGAATTGGTGCCCCAGTTTCCGTACCAGATGATGTAGACATTTATTCCACCGGTCGAATTGAGGATGGGTCCATTGTGATACTGAATTCCATACTGATTTACGCCCGCCTTGGTAATCGTCCCAGCCGATTGATTCTTAAAGGAGTAGTGGTTTACCAATCCTTTGGGCGCTCCGTTGCTCAGCGGAAACTCGACCTTGCCATGACCGCCATCCTGCTCATTTCCAACCTTGCTATCCGCATGCGTGGCGGCTACGGCTGAGGTGAGTAGAGAAAGTGCGAGAAAGGATGCGAGGGCTGGGCGACGTAGATTCATGGGCGGGAGTTTACCCAGGACTAGATAATTAGTCCTATTCGAAAATTCTTAACAATTCCTGCGAGAAATTGCGGTTAGGCGACTTCGACGGTGAGTTCGATCTCCACTGGGGCATCCAGAGGGAGTTCGGCCACGCCGATAGCGCTACGGGCATGCTTGCCGTTGGCATCTCCAAAGATATGGATCAAGACCTCGGAGGCACCGTTAACCACACCCGGGGCTCCAATAAATCCTGGGACGCCGTTTACATAGCCGACCACTCGAACCACCTTCACGATGGAGTCGACCGGAGCAACGAGTTCAACTGCGGCTAGGGCGTTGAGAATGCAGATCTGGGCCATCTCTTTTGCCTGCTCGGGAGTGACTGGGCCACCGACCTTGCCGGTAAAGGGAATTGTGCCGTCAACTAGTGGAAGTTGGCCTGCGGTAAAAACTAAATTTCCGGTGCGCACTGCAGGTACATATGCCGCAACGGGAAGTGAAGCGACTGGAAGAGTCAGTTTGAGTTCAGCAAGTTTCGCGCGAACATCCATTTATGCGACCACCCTCTTCATGTATGCGACCAAATTATCTCCGCCACCTGGCGCTGGAACTACTTGTACTAGCTCCCAGCCTTCAGAGCCCCAGTTATCCAAAATCTGCTTTGTTGCATGTGTAAGCAGCGGAACAGTTACATATTCAAACTTCGTCATCAGTTACCTCCTGTAAGCGCGGCCTTCACCAGCGCGGATACGGTGCCACCATCGGCCTTGCCAGCAATCTTTGGAGAGACAATCTTCATTACTTGACCCATTCCCGCGGGTCCAGTTGCTCCGGTTTCAGCAATTGCATCAGCGATGAGTTGCTTAATTTCGGACTCGGTGAGCTGGGCAGGTAAATATGTCGTGATGAATTCGCCCTCGAGCTTCTCGCGTTCAGCTCTATCGGCACGACCACCTTCAGCAAATGCTTCCGCTGCTTCGCGGCGCTTCTTCGCTTCGCGTGAGAGAACGGTGATGATCTCTGGCTCTGTGAGAGTGCGAGCCTCTTTGCCTGAAACCTCTTCATTAGTAATTGAGGTGAGGACCATGCGGATCGTTCCTGATTTAAGTTCATCACGCGAACGAATCGCCTCGGTGAGATCGTGCTGCAGTATCTCTTTGAGTCCCATAGGGGTATCTTCTCATGCCTATGAGTTATCGACTACGTGAGGCGACGCTTCCGGTTCTGCCTGCAGGGGCTGAACCTATTCGAGTCCTGCACTTTTCTGATCTGCATCTCACTCCCAAGCGACTCACCGAGATTCGCGATATCCAAAGCTTTGCAGCGCTTAAACCCGATCTCGTAATTAGCACCGGAGACTTCCTAGCTCATCAGCGTGCGGTTCCTGTGGCCCTTGGCGCTTTGGATTCCCTGCTTAATCTGCCTGGGGTATTCGTCTTTGGTTCCAATGATTACTACGCACCAAAACCTAAGAATCCGTTTACCTATCTATTGCGCGATCATGGCAAGCGCATCTTGGGTGATGAATTGCCGGTCGAAGAATTGCGCAGCGGCTTAACAGAGCGAGGATGGAACGATCTCAATCACCACCGCGCCACTCTCAAAATAAAAGGTACGACTATTGAGTTCCGCGGGACTGATGACGCTCATCTTGAAAGAGATGAGTACTCTACAGTGGGTGGTCCAGCCCAGCAATGCGATCTAGCGGTCGGAGTTACTCACGCTCCATACCTTCGAATCCTAGAAGCGATGTCTGCCGATCAGCTCGACCTCATCTTTGCGGGACACACACATGGGGGACAGGTAAGACTTCCGTGGCCTGGAGGATCGAAGGCACTCACTACCAATTGCGATTTACCGAATTGGCGCGCGCGGGGGGTTACGCGAGTCGAGGGCGAGCCATGGCTCAATGTCTCTGCGGGAATGGGGACTTCGCCCTTTGCCCGCATCCGCGTCGCCTCACCGCCGGAGGTTTCGCTGATTACTCTCGAGAGTAGTTTGTAAAAGAACCGATCAGGGAAAATCCAGCTTTCTCATAAGCCCGTTGCGCTGCAACATTGGCAGGGCGCACGCCTAAACCGATGAGATCAATTCCGAGCAAGCTCGCGTGAGAAGAGATACCTCGAACCAATTGAGTAGCAAAGCCCTGACCGCGATCTTCGGCGCGAGTTACTACTGAGGCCAGAACATGAAATCCCGATTGCCACTTCACTACAACGGCAGCGGCCGCCAACTGACCTTGGGAATTTCTTAACCCACCCCAGAAGATCTCTTCAGGATCTCCAGGACGGACGGATGAGTCAGGTGCATCTCGATCAATGAGTTCGTTGATCTCATGGGCATCGCGCAAGAGTTCAATTGCGGCGCCCGTGTGCTCTGTTTGGATCTCCCAAAACTGGAATCCACCACCGCGCTTTGCAAAACCGGCAGGAACAAAATCTTCCTCTGCTGCAATCGCAATATCATTGCAACGCGGATCTAGATATGCACCAGAACCATAGAGGTGGCCATAGAAAGGTTCACCAGTAACTACAAAAGAGAATGTGCTCTCGTTTTTGAATGCGGCAACGAAATTTTCTGCAGAGATGTAGTACTTAGCGGGATTCTTATCTTTAAGAAGTTGGGCAGCCCAGGATCTAGCTACTTCAAGATCCTGGGTGCCATCCAACACTTAGTTAGAAAATTCAGCAGCAACCAACTCCGCAATTTGTGCGGTGTTGAGTGCGGCACCCTTGCGAAGATTATCTCCACACATAAATAGATCGAGAGCGTGATCATCATCGAATGAACGACGGACGCGACCGACCCATGTTGGATCTGTATTGACGACATCTGCAGGTGTTGGCCAGATTCCATTTTCTGGATCATCCAAGAGTTCGATACCAGCAGAGTTCTTCAGAAGGTTCTGTGCGCCCTCGCGAGTTACCTCATTATCAAAGACCGCATGCACTGCGAGTGAGTGGGTTGTGATTACTGGAACACGCACGCAGGTAACTGCAACCTTGAGATCTGGAAGTCCCAAGATCTTGCGAGATTCAAAACGCACCTTGGTCTCTTCAGATGAATATCCATCAGCCTTCAATGAGCCGGCCCATGGGATGACGTTGAGTGCGAGAGGTGCAGGGAATGCGCCAAAATCCTTAATCACTGTACGCAAGTCACCAGGTTGTTCACCCAAGTGAGTTCCCGCAACTGCAGAGATTTGAGAGCGGAGAGTTTCTGGGCCAGTAACACCCATACCTGATACAGCTTGGTATGACGATACGAAGAGTTCCTTGAGGCCGTACTCCTTGTGGAGTGCACCCATAGCAACGATCATCGTCATGGTTGTGCAGTTCGGATTGGAGATGATGCCTTTTGGACGGTTCTTGATCGCCTCTGGATTGATCTCGACAACAACGAGTGGAACCTGGTCATCCATGCGGAAGAAGGTGGAGTTATCTACAACGATAGCGCCGCGTGATACCGCGATAGGTGCCCACTCGCCTGCAATCTCATCTGGGGTATCAAACATAGCGATATCAATGCCGTCGAATGCCTCTGGTGAGATGGCAACGACTTCAACTTCTTCACCGCGAACGGTCAACTTCTTTCCAGCACTTCGTGCCGATGCGATAAGCCTGATCTCTCCATAAACATCGGGGCGCTTGCTCAAAATATCGAGCATTACTGTTCCGACTGCGCCAGTTGCTCCTACTACTGCAAGTGATGGCTTCTTACTCATCGTCCGGTTCCTCCATATACAACTGCTTCGTCGGCACTATCTAATTCAAATGCGGTGTGAGCGGCTTTAACACCCTTTTCAAGATCGGTATCGCGAACGATGACCGAGATACGAATTTCAGAGGTCGAAATCATTTCGATGTTGAGTCCTGCATCTGCGAGGCAAGCGAAGAAGGTTGCGGTAACACCAGGATGTGAACGCATTCCCGCACCGACCAACGAGAGCTTTCCAACTTGATCGTCGTAGAGAAGTGATGCGAATCCGATCTCACCTTGAATATCTTTGAGCAGAGCGGTTGCTTCAGCACCATCACTCTTTGGAAGTGTGAAGGAGATATCGGTAAGTCCAGTTGCCGCAGCAGATACGTTCTGAACGATCATGTCGATATTGATATCGGCATCAGCAATCGCTTGGAAGATACGCGCAGCAATACCAGTGCGATCTGGCACACCAACGATGGTGATCTTTGCTTCGCTCTTATCGTGGGCGATTCCACTAATAATTGCTTGTTCCATATCTTCTGCTCCTTCTGGGTGATCTTTAACGATCCAGGTACCTTCTAAAGTTGAAAATGATGAGCGAACATGAATTGGTAAATTAAAACGACGTGCATATTCAACGCAGCGAAGGTGTAGAACTTTTGCGCCACTTGCAGCGAGTTCCAACATCTCTTCGTAGGTGACGGTTGTGAGTTTGCGAGCGCTTGGAACTACGCGAGGGTCAGCGGAGTAAACGCCATCAACATCGGTATAAATTTCACAGACATCTGCATCGAGCGCTGCAGCCAGCGCAACAGCTGTTGTGTCTGAACCACCACGGCCAAGTGTTGTTACATCGTTTGTGTCTTGGGAGACGCCTTGGAATCCAGCCACGATCGCGATGTGCCCACCTTCAAGCGCCTCACGAATGCGACCCGGGGCAACATCGATGATGCGTGCCTTACCGTGGGTGGAGTCAGTGATTACTCCAGCTTGTGAACCGGTGAAGGACATCGCTTCATGTCCCAAATTTCCTATTGCCATGGCAAGCAGCGCCATCGAGATGCGCTCACCAGCGGTCAGCAACATGTCGAGTTCACGACCAGTTGGCATTGGGGTGACTTGATTGGCGAGGTCGATCAATTCATCGGTGGTATCGCCCATGGCGGAGACCACGACGACGACCTGATGGCCGGCCTTCTTTGTGGCAACAATGCGGTTAGCAACGCGCTTAAGGCCTTCAGCATCTGCGACTGAAGAGCCACCATATTTCTGGACAATTAAACCCATGCGAGAACTTTGACATAAAAATCTAGGATTTCTAGGGTCGTCTTACTATTCAAGACGCTCAGACGTCTTAGATAATGAGATTAGTTCTACTCGATCGTGCGACGACCTTCAAATGCTCGTCCCAGGGTTACCTCATCGGCATATTCCAGATCTCCACCAACCGGCAATCCTGAAGCTAGGCGGCTGACTTTGATACCTAGCGGCTTGATCTGGCGGATTAGATAAGAGGCGGTCGCCTCTCCCTCAAGGTTGGGGTCGGTAGCAATGATCAGCTCTTGGATGGCGGTATCGCCAAGGCGCACCATCAACTCGCGGATACGTAGGTTCTCGGGTCCCACTCCATCGATAGGTGAGATCGCCCCGCCGAGGACGTGATACTTCCCGCGAAATTCGCGCGTCTTCTCAATCGCCATCACATCTTTGCTCTCTTCAACAACGCAGATAAGAGAGGAGTCACGACGTGGATCTCGACAGATGCGACAGAGGTCTTCCTCTGAAATATTTCCGCACTCGACGCAGAACTTCACCCGCTCTTTAACAGTCCGCAGTACATCAACCAAGCGGCTTACATCCACCCGCTCAGATTGAATAATGTGGAAGGCGATACGTTGAGCAGACTTCGGTCCAATACCTGGCAGACGACCAAGCTCGTCAATTAAATCTTGAATCGCGCCTTCGTACATCAGCGTTCAAACTCTCGGATTACTTGCGCGCCAAGTTCGCGAGCAAGGAGCGCAGTTCCTGAAAGTTGATCGGCGTCAGTTGGCTCTTCTGTGGTTCGCTCGTATTGCGGAGCACTAATTGAAGGATCGACGATGACCTCAATCTTGCGGACCAAACCGGTGACATCTTGAAATGCTCCAGCAAGAATTTCTTCACTACCGCTTCGCACAAATGAATCACGTGCACCAGCATTAACAATTCCCACGGTAATCGATTTGTCATCGACTGCGAGAACTTGTGCACTTGCGGAGAGAAGTGACCAGGTAAGACGACGACGCTTCTTCACGTTTTCGATGACCTCTGGCCATAATCTACGGAGCGCAGAAATATCTACAGGGCCAACTGGTTGCGCGGGGGCAGGAGTTGGTGTTGGGGCCGGTGCTTGAACAACTGGAGCTGGCTTCTCTGGTGGAGTTTGCGCAACTGGCTTGCTCTCAACAACTGGCTTGCTCTTCGGTGCAGCTGCGGCAGGCTTCTCTTCTACCACTGGAGCTGAATGCGTAACAAGATTAACTCCACGCTCTAAGCGTTCAATCCGTGAAAGTAGCGCGGAATCATCACTTGCAGGAAGCAAGATTCGACCGCAGATAAGCTCCAAAATAAGGCGAGGCGCTGTCGCACCGCGCATCTCTGTAAGACCAAGAGAAGTTATGTCGGCCGCGCGAATAAGTGTTGCGGCGCCAATCAGATTAGCTTGTGCCTGCATTCTTTCAAGTTGATCTTCTGGAAAATCACGAAGCACGTGTGAAGCCTTATCTTTCACCGCGCCCACAATGATGAGGTCCCGCAATCGTTCGAGGAAATCTTGGGTGAAGCGACGAGGGTCGAGTCCAGATTCGATGACGCGATCGATGGTGTTAAAGATGGTGGTGCTATCCCTAGCAGCGAGCGCATCAATCGCCTCATCCAAGAGCGCACCATCTGTAAATCCCAGGAGTTGAACTGCAATCTCATAGGTGACACCGTCGGCGCCAGCGCCTGCAAGAAGTTGGCCTAGTACTGAGAGCGCATCACGAACAGATCCGCCGCTCGAACGTACGACAAGTGGAATGACTCCCTTGGCTACCTTGATTCCCTCTTGCTCGCAGATACTTTCGAGATGGGTTGCAAGAATTCCTGGTGGAACCAGACGAAATGGGTAGTGGTGTGTACGCGAACGAATTGTGGAGATCAACTTATCTGGTTCGGTTGTTGCAAAGATAAAGATGACGTGGGGAGGTGGCTCCTCAACAACTTTCAGTAAGGCATTTGCGGCGCCGGGTCCAAGTTGGTGGGCCTCATCAATGATGTAAATCTTGTAGCGAGAAGAGACTGGGGAGAAGAAAGCTTTGTCGCGAAGGTCGCGGGCATCATCAACTAATCCATGTGTTGCGGCATCGAGTTCCATAACATCGATAGAGCCTGGACCGTTGGCAACGAGGTCTGTGCATGATTGACAGGTTCCGCAGGGAGTTGGGGTTGGACCTTTTTCGCAATTGAGTGAGCGGGCCATGATTCTGGCACTGGAGGTCTTTCCGCATCCGCGCGGACCACTAAATAGATAGGCGTGATGGATGGATCCAGAGGCGAGCGCGTTTGATAGCGGCACAGTGACATGCTCTTGCCCGATGACCTCCGCGAAGGTTGAGGGGCGATACTTTCTATATAGAGCGAGTGACACCGTTCTCCTTATTTATAGACGTTGATAGACGCACAATCTCTTGGAATTAATAAGGGACCCTCCGTGCACCCGCCAGAGCGCACCTACCCTTGCTACCTTCCGGTCCTGGGGGAGTTCAGCACGGTAGCGCCGCACGAAGGATCTGTGGGTAATCATA
>Ga0208618_1001075_pt1 | contig 11264 bp, 7 predicted proteins | sample CryBogCBE18Jul08_FD_184585 | JGI IMG/M metagenome (GOLD analysis project Ga0208618, IMG submission 184585) | Freshwater microbial communities from Crystal Bog, Wisconsin, USA - CBE18Jul08 (SPAdes) | ecosystem: Environmental > Aquatic > Freshwater > Lake | place: Crystal Bog, Wisconsin, USA...
GCCAGGAGTTTTGTGCTTAGGAGCGTTTTTGCTCTTTAAATTTGCAGCAATTCGAAGTCTAAGAGCGTTGAGTTTGATGAATCCACCTGCGTCTGCTTGGTTGTAGGCACCGCCGTCATCATCAAATGTTGAGATACGGGTATCAAATAAACTGTTGTGCTGGCTCTCTCTTCCAACGCACATGATGGTACCTTTATACAACTTAAGGCGAACAAGTCCATTGACTGTTGCTTGAGATGCATCTATCAGGCCCTGCAGAAGTTCGCGCTCTGGGCTGAACCAGTAACCGTTGTAAATCATCCTTGCATAACGCGGCATCAGATCGTCTTTGAGTGCCAAAACTTCTCTGTCCATCGTGATCGACTCAATGGCTCGGTGCCCGGCAAGAAGAATCGTGCCCCCCGGGGTCTCGTAGCATCCTCTACTCTTCATTCCGACGTATCTGTTCTCAACTTTGTCAAGGCGTCCAATGCCGTGCAAGCCGCCCAATTCATTGAGCTTAGTGAGAACGGTTGCAGGGCTCATCTTCACCCCGTCTATCGCTACCACATCACCTTTAACGTAGGTGAGCTCAATGATTTGAGCCTTTGAAGGGGCTTTCTCTGGACTGCGGGTTAAGCGCCACATAGACTCCTCTGGCGCAAAGTTAGGGTCCTCTAAAATCCCGCCCTCGTAACTGATGTGCAACAAGTTTGCATCCATAGAGTAGGGCGCACCGCCCTTTCGTTTTTTAAAGTCAACGGGTATGCCGTGTTTGTCAGCGTAGGCGAGAAGTTTTTCCCTAGATAGAAGATCCCACTCGCGCCAAGGAGCAATCACGTGCACGTTTGGCATGAGTGCATAAGCACCAAGTTCGAAGCGAACTTGGTCATTGCCCTTGCCCGTTGCACCGTGACTGATTGCATCGGCATTGGTCTTTCTTGCGATATCAATCAGTCGTTTAGCGATCAAGGGCCTTGCAATCGAGGTACCCAGTAAATATTCACCCTCGTACAGTGCGTTGGCCCTGAACATGGGGAACACAAAATCACGTACAAATTCTTCACGAAGATCTTCAATGAAGATATTCTCTGGCTTAATGCCCATCTTGATCGCTTTGGCGCGAGCTGGCTCGATCTCCTCTCCTTGACCAATGTCGGCAGTAAAGGTGACGACCTCACAGTGGTATTCGTCTTGTAGCCATTTAAGAATAATTGAGGTATCAAGTCCCCCAGAGTAAGCTAGCACAACACGCTTTGGGCCCGATGTTTTGGTGTCTTGTAGGGACTGTTTGATGGGTGCTTTAGGGATGGGTGCTTTAGGGGAGACTTTGACTTTTTTTGAAGTAGACATAAATATAGTTTTAGTTGTCTTGGGTTTATTTAAGAAGGATTTTTAAAAAATCCCTGATGTGATCGTAATATCTTTGAACAATCGGCTATTTTAAATCAAAGGGCTAACTTTTCTGTTGGCTTACTGGTCGAAAAGCTCTTCCCAAAGTGCGGGTTGGACACCAACCACGACGTTGGCTGGTTTTTTTTGCCAAATAACTGGTCTTTTGACGAGGCTTGGATTTTTTAAAAGTATTTCACACGCACTTTTCTGATCGATCACAGAATCTTGTTCGATTTTACTTAATCCACGCCAAGTCGTACTTTTTTTGTTTACCAAACTCACCCAATCAACGATACTGCACCAAAATTTAATTTGTTCCTCATTAATTTTGATTTTTTTGAAGTCTTGAAAATCATATTCGCATCCTTTTTGGTCGAGCCAGGTGCGTGCTTTTTTAACACTGTCACAATTGGGGATGCCGAAGAGTTGTATTTTGGAAGTTTCCATTGAAAATTGAATTAAAAATATTAAAGAAAAGATGAAGTTAGAACAATGGTTGACTCATTGTGAGTCATTGCACGCAAAAAATATTGACATGGGACTTGCTCGGGTGCGTTTGGTTGCACAGCAGTTGGAGTTGAAATTTAATTGCCCCGTTTTTACTGTTGCAGGTACCAATGGCAAGGGTTCAACCTGCGCGATGCTTGAGTCTATTTTAGAGGAATCTGGTTATAAAACAGGTGTCTATACCTCGCCCCATCTATTTGATTTTCGTGAGCGTTGTCGTATTGGTCGGGTCATTGCGAGTGAGGAGCAGTTTGTTAGACATTTTGAGCGAGTTGAAGTTGCAAGGGGGGAGATCTCCCTGACCTACTTTGAATTTACGACCTTGGTGATTCTGGATTTAATGGCCTCGAGTGAGTTAGATGTCGCTATTTTGGAGGTGGGTCTCGGTGGGCGACTTGACGCTGTGAATATTATTGATACCGACTGCGCCATCATCACCAGCATTGACATAGATCACACAGAGTACTTGGGCAATGATAGGGAAACCATTGCAAGGGAGAAGGCAGGAATTATGAGGGCCGGCAGGCCCGTCATCATCAGCGACCCAGTTCCACCTAATTCGCTTTTGGAGAGTGCGCAAAAGGTTGGCGCTGATCCGTGGTTTATTGGTCGAGACTTTAACTTCATGGGAGACAAGCAACAGTGGAGTTTTGTGGCAAAGGGAAAGCGCCGTGCAGGCCTTGCCTATCCCGCTTTGAGGGGAGCAAATCAGCTCTTTAATGCATGCGCAGTTCTCGCCGCTTTGGAGTCCATGAGAGACAGACTGGCCGTCACAGCGCAGGGCATTCGAAACGGATTCTCCTTGGTTAGTTTGCCGGGCAGATTCCAGATCTTTGCAGGGCAACCAACGCTGATTCTAGATGTCGCACATAATCCTCACGCAGTATCCGCCCTTTTTGAAAACCTGGATGCGATGGGTTTTTTCCCGTGCACCCACGCTGTGTTTGGAGCGATGGCTGATAAGGATATTGAAGCAATATTGAAAAAAATGGCTCCGATTGTTACGCATTGGTATTTTTGTGATTTACCAACCGATAGGGCCATAAAGGCTTTGGATTTACAAAATATGTGGCTCAATTGCAGCTCAAGCACCGAGAGATCCAATAGTTCAATCATTACCGCGGTTAAAACCCAAACTTTCCCTGGTCCTGTTCAGGCGCTTAATGATGCCATAGCAAATGCCAACCCCGCTGATAGAATCGTGGTGTTCGGATCGTTTTACACGGTAGGGGGGGTGCTAGAGCACGGGATACCTCGCTTAAGTGCGCCTCATCTTCAAAGTCCGGCTTCGCCGCCAACAATCCAGGTTGGATTGCAGAGTCTGGGATAAGAGGTGAAGCTGTATTTTTGACAAGTTCTTGCCAAAAACTGATACTGAACTGGGCACTTTCAATCAAATGCACCATTGTTTTCAATTTAAATTAAACATTTCATTCAACGCTTTTCGCTTTACGCTTTAATTAACGCCCTTATTTATGTCTTTTTTCAAGCACAGATCCAAACGCAACGCTGGCGAAGAGGCGAACTCAAGCACCACTCAAGCCCAAAGTATTGATAGTCTGAGAAAGAGTGCACGTCATAGATTGATTGGTGCCACGGTGCTGGTGTTGGTATCAGTTATTGGATTTCCACTTATCTTTGATACTCAACCCAGACCGGTTAAAACCGATATCCAAATAGAGATCGCAGATCATGAACGTGTAAAGCCTTCGGATCCGCCGGCGCCAATTAAGTCACCGTCCTCAACAAAAGCCAACGCCTCTGAGGAGTCGAAAAACTCTAAGAATGATGTGGCTGATGATAAATTTAAAGACAAATCTCAATTAGATTCCAACAACTCTGCAAGCTCTGGAGTTGCTGCAGGAGTGGCAACCGGTGTTGCTGCGGGCACTATAGTTGGCGCTTTAAGTAATAAATTTTCAGGCAGCATGAGTGCTCTGACTACCCCAGCCCAGCCAGGCGAAACCTCGACTACAAATTCCGCTAAGAATTCATCTTCAAATTCACCTGCATCGGCTAATTCACCTTCAGGCAATGCTCTAAACCAAACAAGCAAACCTGCAACCCCAGTTACATCATCTGCCCCATCATCTGCATCCTCATCTTCGGAGCCAAAAGAGGTCGTCATCTCCACTAAAGCTCCCGAGAGTAAAGTGGCCTCTGCTTTGTCCGCAACGGGGGCAGCAACGAACAATGCCAACAGTTCAAATAGCAACAATTCAAGTAATTCAAGCAATTCAAGCAATTCAAGCAATTCAAGCAACAACAGCCAACCCGCCACAAACCCTTCCAACTCCTCTGGTGCTGTTAAAAATACAAAGCCTGAAAAGGAGATTGATAAAGAGCCTAAAAAGGATACAAAAGACGCAAAGGAGACCAAAGAGACCAAGGATGCCAACGCTAAGGACACAAAGCAGGTCAAACAAATCTTGCAGGTTGGCGTTTACACAGACCCTGCAAAGATTAAGGAATACCGTGCACGCCTAGAGAAGGCAGGTTTTAAGACCACTACTCCTTTTGTGACAATGAAAGACGGAACAAAGAGAATTAGGTTAAGAGTGGGGCCTTTTAAGAACTATGAGGAAGCCCAAAAAATGCAGGACAAGGTAAGAGAACTTAAGATCCCTGGGGCTCAACTCAACATCATTCCTGCCCCCTAAAGCTACTTTTGACAGAGTAGCCCACTAGAGAGAAATCTTTGACTGATATTTTCACTCACTCGTTTACAAATATTGATTGGTTTGCAGTAGGGCTATTGACGTTAGGATTTTTTTGGGGCTTCTCAAAGGGATTTGTCCGTGAATTGATGTCAATTGCATCATGGTTCTTTGCCTTTATTTTTGCACCTCTTTGGGGAGCAACAGCAGGCTCACTGATACCCATTCAAGATATGTCACAGAGTGTAAGACTAGGAGCGGGCTACACGATCGTTTTTGTCGGTGTTTTGATTGCATCCACTTTTTTAGGTAATTCGCTTAGAAAACTACTCTCAACGTTAGGCCTTGGCATATTAGACAGTTTGGTTGGAGCGATCTTTGGTATGCTTGGGTCAGTTGTCGTTTTATTATTGTTCACCATCTGTGTAAATTTAAGTCCATTTAAGACAAGTATTGAATGGACACATTCAAATTTCGCCCCGGTGCTTTTAGATCTTTTGCACCATGTGATTTCTTTTTTGCCGTCAAGTTTTGAGAGGTTAAATATCTAATGTGTGGAATTATTGGCGTCGTTGGACGAGGAGTTGTTAATCAACTTATTTATGATGCATTGCTGTTGTTACAACACAGAGGGCAAGACGCGGCGGGCATAGCGACTCAGCACGAGCGCAAGTTCTTTATGCACAAAGCCAAAGGCATGGTGCGAGACATCTTTCGTACTCGAAATATGCGTGCGCTGCCCGGAAATTCTGGACTTGGTCAAGTGCGTTACCCAACTGCAGGTAACGCCCAAAGTGAGGAAGAGGCGCAACCTTTTTACGTCAATGCACCTTACGGAATCGTTTTGGTTCACAACGGAAACTTGACAAATGCACAGTCCTTAAAAATTGATTTGTACAAAAACGATCACCGTCACATCAATACAGAGAGTGACTCTGAGGTTTTAATCAACGTCTTAGCCCATGAACTTGAGACTTGCACAAGAGGCGTGACCCTCTCTCCCGCCGATGTATTTCAGGCTGTAAAGGGAGTTCATCAAAGAATCAAAGGTTCTTACGCTGTGATAGCCATGATTGCGGGGCATGGATTGTTAGCGTTTAGGGATCCCTTTGGGATCAGGCCCTTGTGCATTGGTAAGGGTGCAGATGGGGCTTTAATGATTGCAAGTGAGTCGGTGGCACTTGAAGGTACGGGACACACCTTTGTTAGAGATATTGCGCCCGGTGAAGCCGTATTTATTGGTCTAGACGGCGTACTGTTGAATCAGCAGTGCGCTTCAAACAATAAACTCAATCCCTGTATCTTCGAGTATGTTTACTTGGCAAGGCCTGACTCCACTCTTGACGGTATTTCAGTCTATCAGGCAAGGCTTAATTTAGGTGAGAGTTTGGCTAAGAGGGTCGTCTCGGTATTGCCGCCTTCTGAGATTGATGTGGTGATTCCAATTCCTGAGTCCAGTAGGCCAAGTGCAACTCAACTTGCACATCTTTTAGGCATACCTTACAGAGAGGGGTTTGTAAAGAATAGGTATGTGGGACGCACCTTTATCATGCCGGGTCAGTCGGTACGCAAAAAATCTGTTCGTCAAAAACTAAACGTCATTGCCAGTGAGTTCAAGGGCAGGAACGTTTTACTGGTCGATGATTCAATTGTGCGTGGTACGACCAGTCGTGAGATAGTGCAAATGGCTAGAGATGCTGGAGCCAGAAGAGTTTATTTAGCAAGTGCAGCCCCCCCAGTTCGTTTCCCTAATGTTTACGGCATAGATATGCCGACACTTCAAGAGTTGGTCGCTTATGACAGAACGGTCGAGCAGGTGAGAGAGGTCATCGGCTGTGACGCGCTCATTTACCAAGAGGTGGACGCGATGATTGAAGCGATCAAGAAAGCACTCCCCAAAGGGTATCCAAAGATTGACGGATTTGATGCCTCTTGCTTTAACGGTGAGTACGTGACTGGGGATATCTCTGCAGAGGTAATTGCTGGACTCAACGCACAGCGTGTTCACCAATCGACTGAGGCAGATGATGCATCTCGCTTGGCTTTGCCTAACGTGATGGATTGATCCGCTTTGTAATGGACAAAAATAAAGTCCGAAACTTCGAAGATTTTTAAAGTCAGTTTTTTAATAGTAATTTTCTTGTACCTTTCATATGAGTTCCAATTCTGAATCTAATTCAAAAAAACCTTATGCAGGACTGCACATCGATACGCTCGCTGTTCGAGCGGCTGTGGATAAATCACAGTACGGTGAGAACTCAGAGGCTCTTTATTTAACTTCTAGTTTTACGCAGCCCGATTCACAGACCGCTGCAAGACGTTTTTCAGGTGAGGAGGACGGATACATTTACTCTCGCTTCACAAATCCTACCGTAGCAAGTATGGAGCAACGCCTTGCTCTGCTTGAGGGGGCGCAGGCCTGTATTGGAACCTCTAGTGGGATGTCGGCAGTACTGCTCCTATGCATGGGTTTGCTTAAAAGTGGCGATCACGTGATTTGTTCTAGATCCGTTTTTGGCTCGACTATTAAACTCCTCGGCTCGGAATTCGCTAAGTTCGGTGTTGAAACTACATTTGTCTCTCAAACGGACATCTCCGAATGGGAGGCTGCTATAAAGCCGACTACAAAGCTCTTTTTTGCAGAAACTCCAACCAATCCTTTGACCGAGGTTTGTGATATCAAAGCCCTAAGTGATTTGGCAAAAGGTTGTGCAGCAGTGCTTGCGGTGGATAATTGTTTTTGTACCCCCGCACTGCAAAGACCCATATTGTTGGGCGCAGATGTTGTCGTTCACTCAGGTACAAAATACCTTGATGGCCAAGGCCGTGTCGTAGCCGGGGCCTTATGTGCCCCTGAACAAATGGTCCGTGAGAAATTCATTCCAGTCATGAGAAGCGCAGGGATGAGTCTCTCACCCTTTAATGCTTGGGTGGTACTAAAGGGAATGGAGACCCTTGGCATCAGGATGCAAGCTCAGTCAGCGCAGGCACTGTCCTTTGCGACTTGGTTGGAGTCACATCCAAAAGTCTCAAGGGTTTATTACCCCGGACTTAAAAGTCACCCCCAACATGACCTTGCCATGGCTCAGCAATCTGGTCTTGGTGGAGCGGTCCTATCTTTTGATGTCAAAGCAAGCACTCCCGAAGAGGCGCGGCGCAAAGCATTTACGGTTATCGATAAGACTCAACTCATGAGCGTGACGGCCAACTTAGGGGATGTAAAGACCATCATCACGCATCCCCCAAGCACATCTCACGGCAGACTTACAGAGGAGCAAAGACACAAGGCTGGAATTTTGCAAAACTTGATCCGAATAGCTGTCGGCTTGGAGCATTTGGAAGACCTCAAACGTGATTTATCCCTCGGACTAGATGCAATTTAGTTTTTCACCCTGTATTATTGCAGCCCACTTTTTAGAAGATTTTGTAGAAATTTGTCATGACCACTGTTCGCACTAGGTTTGCTCCTTCACCCACAGGATTTATTCATTTAGGAAATATCCGCTCTGCTTTATACCCATGGGCCTATGCAAGAGCTACAAACGGTGTTTTTATTCTGCGTATCGAAGATACTGATCTTGACCGTTCAACGCAGGCATCAGTTGATGTGATTTTGGAGGGTATGAAGTGGTTGGGAATGGATCCAGATGAAGGACCTTTTTACCAAATGCAACGCATGGACCGCTACCGTGAGGTCCTTGCAAAGCTTAAAGAGAGTGGACACGTCTATCCTTGTTATATGAGCGTAGAGGAGTTGGACGCTTTACGTGAAAAACAGATGAGTGCCAAAGAAAAGCCGCGTTACGACGGCACATGGAGACCAGAGCCTGGTAAAGTTTTACCGACAATTCCAGAGGGCGTCAAACCCGTGCTCCGATTCAAAAACCCGATCGATGGTGTGGTGAGTTGGGAAGATAAAGTAAAAGGTCTGATTGAGATCAGTAATCATGAGCTCGATGACCTTGTGATCGCGAGGCCAGACGGAACACCCACCTACAATTTTTGTGTGGTCGTAGATGACATTGACATGCAAATTACACACGTGATCAGGGGTGATGATCATGTCAACAATACCCCTCGGCAGATCAATATTTTTAATGCCCTTGGAGCAACACCCCCTGTCTATGCTCACCTTCCCACCGTGCTCAACGAGATGGGGGAGAAAATGAGCAAGCGAAACGGAGCCAAGGCCGTAACAGCTTATCGGGACGAGGGGTATTTGCCCGATGCAATGGTTAATTATTTAGCTAGACTTGGATGGAGTCACGGAGATGATGAGATATTCAGTCGTGAGCAGTTCCTTCAGTGGTTTAATTTAGACCATCTAGGACGCAGTGCCGCTCAGTTTGATGAGGCTAAGTTGAAGTGGGTCAATGCGCAACATTTAAAGGTACTGAGCGAGCAAGAGCTTGCAACACGTGTGAAGGCATTTATTGAGAATGATGGAATTAAAACGGATGATCGCCTGCCCCTAATTTGTGGTTTATTTAAAGATCGATGCGATACCCTGATCTCCCTGGCTAATTGGGCCAAATGTTTCTATGCAGATGTGCTCATTCCTGATGAGGAACGTGAAAAACACCTCGTTCAATCTGTTTTTGGTGCATTAGATTTGCTGGGCAATAAACTTGAAGAGCTGGGAGACTCCTCATGGAATAAAGAATCAATTGCTGCTGTTTTAAAAGAGGTGCTGACCCAAACTGGATTGAAAATGCCTCAACTAGCCATGCCGGTTCGGGTTTTGCTGATGGGAACCGCTCAAACACCTTCTTTGGACGCAGTAATTTCGATTTTTGACCCTAAAACTGTAGTTACACGGCTAAAGAAAAAGTAAAACTTGAGTTGGCTTATTACAATAGACAAGCGTTAAGCAAGAAAACAAGCTATAATTGTTGGCTCGACACAAGTTGGGGGTATAGCTCAGCTGGGAGAGCGCTTGCATGGCATGCAAGAGGTCAGCGGTTCGATCCCGCTTACCTCCACCAAAAGTGTCATCGAGTGTCACTTTGTGTCATTTGTCTAGGTTTTGACCCTATCGTCTAGAGGCCTAGGACATCACCCTTTCACGGTGAGTACCGGGGTTCGAATCCCCGTAGGGTCGCCAAGTTTGTTGTACTTGGTTGCAGACAACTAGCAGTAGTTGTCGATGCAACGAACACAGCAGCTACCAGGAGTGGTAGTTCAGTTGGTTAGAATACCGGCCTGTCACGCCGGGGGTCGCGGGTTCGAGTCCCGTCCGCTCCGCCAAAAAATCCTTGTAATTCAAGGGCTTAAAAAGGTCTGATGCTTAACCATCAGACCTTTTTTTTGAACTTTGCATTGTTAACTAAGCTTTGAGGCTTTGGATCTTCGATATATTCTAGAGCTTCAATTTAGCCAACTGTCTAAAAGCCAGCACCCGAAAACATAAGGGGCGCGTGCAATTAGTCAGATATTTAAATATTCAAATATACAAATATACATATAGCTTGGCACTAAGCCATTCGCACACCTTTGATGTAATTTTCTAAAAATTGAATCTGACTTCCTTGCATTTCAATCACATTTTTTACGATATCTCCAATAGATATAACCCCAACAAGTTTAGAACTCTCTAGTACAGGTAAGTGCCTTATGTGTTTGTGCACCATGATCGCCATACATTCGTCCAGTGAGTTCTCAGGGGTAACGGTCAACGGATTTTTGGTCATAATTTGTGAAACCGCAACCTCTTTGGGATTGTTATTAGGGAGTAATACTTTAATTGCACAGTCGCCTTGAGAAACAATACCAACAAGCGTATCGTCGTCAACAACCAATACGGCTCTAACTCGGTGATCACGCATAAGTATCAAAACATCTTCTACGCTGTCAGTGGATCGAAGAGAAATAATATTGCTATTTTTTTGATCAATAACCTTTTTCACAGTAGTCATAAAACTAGACCTTTAAAGAATTTAGAAAGCATTTTTCTGGGTTGACGATTAAGATTTTGAAACTAAAAATATTTAAAAAGTATTCAATGCGAGAATATTAAGTAAAAACTTTTTGAGTTCAGGAATTTTCGAAGATGTGATTTCACAAAGCTAGTAATGGAGACAATTTAAACTATTTTGAGACATAAAATATTTTGGGGTTATTTTTGTAAATATTTGACCCTAAGGATAATAATTTTAGTTAAATCTGCATCTAAAAGAATGAATATTTTAACGTTTGTGAGCAGAGTTTCGAGAAAAATAGAAAAATCAGTTGTAGCCTTGACAGACTTTTTTCCTGATCAAACTTTAAAATATTATCACTTCCAGTTATGTATGGTGCACCTAGAGATGGAAATAACCTCGAGTCCAGTGTTTTGAAATACTTGCAGTACTTGCAAAACCTATGCTTGGTAACCGGGCTGACCTAAGTGGATTCAACTCAATTCAGCTCAACTGAGCAGGATTGACTTGCAATGACAGACGCGTTGGTGGGGGTAAATATATAAACCCCAAAAAGCTAACCCTCCCCCTTTCCTACAAGCTAGGCTTCAAAAAGACAAGTTTTACTCGCTACGTAGACCACATCTTTCTGTACAAACCATCAGAATCATGGTCCTGCGTTTGTTTGGCAATATTAAATTGCCTCCCCCCTTGGTGATCTTTCCCTTTGCCTGCAATGTATTGCCAATTGCCTTCATTGCTGTAAATGTCATAATCAAGGAGCTGTGAACGAAACCAGGTTTCTCCTACTTCCCAGTGACCGCTCAGG
>Ga0208618_1001077_pt1 | contig 11251 bp, 8 predicted proteins | sample CryBogCBE18Jul08_FD_184585 | JGI IMG/M metagenome (GOLD analysis project Ga0208618, IMG submission 184585) | Freshwater microbial communities from Crystal Bog, Wisconsin, USA - CBE18Jul08 (SPAdes) | ecosystem: Environmental > Aquatic > Freshwater > Lake | place: Crystal Bog, Wisconsin, USA...
AGCCGAAAGAGCGGTTGTGCCACCCACATAAGGGGTCCGCTCAATGAGTAGAACACTAGCTCCTTTGATTAAGGCATTTAGTGCAGAAGAAAATCCAGCTCCACCTGAGCCAATGACGATGAAGTCTACCTCTTCTTGATCTTCAAGCTGACCAAGTTCAGTGTCAATGGTGTGTGTAATAGATTTAAGATTGTGATTAAAAATTTTCAGTCCCCAATAAAAAGTCGATCATCAATTGTCGTACTTCTGCAAACATGTCAGCTCCTGTAGTTGTTTTACAGCCCTTACTTTTTGCAATTTCAATTAGCTTAGTTACTGAGGGAGCAGTAATAACGCAACCCACCAACATTTCAGAATTTATATTCATCAAATTGATGGGTAATGTGTCCTCTGGTTTCATACCTGCGGGGGAAGCATTGATGGCAACATCGAAGCCATCTGGATTATTGGAGCCAATACTGACCTTGCCCATCCCTAGGCTTTGTAGTTTTTTGATCATTACGTCGCGACGTACTGTGTCCTCATCATGAATCGCTAGCTCCCGAACTCCGCCTAAAATTAGTCCATGACCAATGGCGGAGCCGGCGCCTCCTGCTCCGATCAACATGGCTTTTTTGCCTTTCAACTGATAGTCTTTGTTTTTGATCGCGTTAACATAACCAAGTCCATCTAACATATCTCCATGCCAAGAACCGTCTTTGTTTCTTCTGATTGTATTGACCGCTTTTAAAAACGTGGCACGCTCTGAGTGTGTATTACAAAGCGAGTAGCAATCAAATTTGTGTGGAATAGTAACGATAACGCCGTCGACATTTTGAGCATGAGTGACACCTTGAAACCATTGCTTTAAATTAGCCGTTGAAACATGTGCAGGAATACAAATGGAATTCTTACCTCTGGCCTCGAAAGCCTCTGTCATTCCAAAAGGGGATTTAACCTGAGCGATTGGATCCCCGACAATGATGTGAACGCGGGTAGCACCGTTTAAGTTTTCTAACATTGAGTATTTAATTTTTTAAATTTAACAACTTTTCAAGTTTATCAAAAAATAGAACGTTGTTCCATTTTTTTGATTTTTTATAAATTTTATGTTAAGATTTAACTCAAATAAGTTAATCGAAAACTACCAAATTACACAAAATAACAAGGCCTTAACCCGTATGAGTGGAGTGCTGGAGAGAACGCTAGGAATCTTGGAGTTGCTATCCATCCAAGACAACTCTATTGAATTGTCCAAATTAGCAAAAGAACTGAATATTCCCAAGAGTGCTGCTCACCGTTTACTCACAGATCTAATTAAGTACGGTTATGTGAAACAGGTCAAAGAGGGAGGGGAATACATACTCACCACTAAATTGGTATCAATGGGGCTTAGCCACCTAAGCAAATCTGGTGTCGTTGACGTCGCTCAACCTTTGCTTGACAGATTGGCTGAACAAACGGGAGAGCTGGTAAGACTTGCCATAGTGGATGGAGACAGGCTAACTTGGGTTGCTAGAGCACAAGGTGCTCGTCAAGGTCTTCGTTACGATCCTGATATGGGGAGCATAGCAAGGTTGTCCTGTTCTTCCTCTGGATGGGCTTGGCTTTCTACTATGAAAGATGAGGACGCAATTAAACTTGTATCTAAACAAGGATTGGGTACTGCAAAGGATTTTGGTCCAAACGCACCCAAGAATCTGAAAGCATTTTTAAAGGCGTTACAAGAGTCAAGGAAAAAGGGTTTCAGCTTAACACAGGAGACGTACGCGATTGGTCTGAACGCATTAGCGGTCCCTGTTGCCTTAAATGGCCATCTCCCTATGGGGACCATCAGTGTGGCTGGACCTTCTGCTAGATTTACTCAGAGCAAGATGCTTAAAGTGGTCCCAGATTTGCTCTCCTGTTCAGCCCAATTGGCTGCGGCAAGTGGCGCCTCGCCTTTGCTTGCTCGAAGCATCAGTCAAGTGCGATTAGATCCAATATACGCTTTGTAAGCGTGCTTGACGTGACCAATCCAATGATCAATTCCAATTTAAATTCTAATCTCCAGTGGGATTGTGACTTCCTCGCCATAGGATCAGGAGCAGGTGCACTATCAGCTGCAGTAACGGCAGCTCGATTAGGTCTCAAAGTAATTGTTGTTGAAAAAGATCCACAGTTCGGTGGAACCACTGCATGGTCGGGGGGGTGGATGTGGATACCCAGAAACCATCTTGCATTAAGGGCGGGTATTGCTGAGCCAATAGATAAACCGTTATCTTATTTGAAAAATGAATTGGGTGATTTCTTTGATGAAAAGCGGGTAATTGCGTTTCTAAAAAATGGTCCCCTGATGGTTCGCTTCTTTGAAGAGTTTACCTCGTTAAAGTTTATAGACGGTAACGCCATCCCTGATTTTCACGGCAATACTTCAGACTCTTCCAAGGGAGGCCGATCTGTATGTGCAGCACCATTTGATGGTCGCGAACTTGGCTCTCATATCAATAACTTAAAACCCCCACTTAAAGAGACAACCTTTTTCGGAATGGGAATTGGCTCAGGTGCTGATATGCGACATTTCTTTAATGCCTTGAAAAGCGTCAATTCATTTTTTTATGTATTGAAGCGCATGTTTCAACAAATCATTGATTTTTTGATTCACGGTCGCTCAATGTATTTGGTCAATGGTAATGCATTAATTGCAGGACTTGCCAAGTCAGCCTTTGATTTGGGAGTTGAGATAAAAGTCAATACTCCTGCAGTAAGGCTAATGAGTGAGAATTCAAAAGTCATCGGCGCGGTTGTTATTCATGGTGGTCAAGAGTTGGTTATTAAAGCCAGGCGTGGGGTGTTACTTGGCACGGGCGGATTTCCACATGATGCCAAGCGAAAGAGTGAATTGCTTGAACATGACCCAAGCGGTTTGAAGCATTTTTCCGCTGCATCTAGGGGAAATACGGGCGACGGCATGAGAATGGCAGAGACGCTTGGAGCGGTAGTTGAGACCCGGCTCAGGAGTGCGGCTGCACTTGCTCCGGTGTCGCTTGTTCCTCAATTAGATACCAATCAATCATTTACCCATTTTCCTCATTTACTTGAAAGGGGTAAGCCTGGTCTAATTGCTGTTAGTCGTTTCGGTAATCGCTTCACCAATGAGGCAAATTCGTACTTTGATTTTCTAAGTGATTTGATCAAAACATTGCCTAAAGGCGAAGAAATAAAAGCTTGGCTCATTGTTGATCATGACTTTATTTGTCGTTACGGCTTAGGAGCGGTCAAACCCGCACCCATTCCAATGGGGGCAATGATTGCAAACGGGTATTTAAAACGAGCAAAAACGATTGAGGAACTTGCTCAAATTTGCGGAATAGACTGCAGCAAACTCGTATCGACGGTTAAACGTTATAACTATTTGGCTCAGATTGGGTACGATGCAGACTTTAAAAAAGGCGAAACTCCTTATAACAAAATGCAGGGAGATGTAAGCCGAGAAGGCTCAAATCCATGTATGGGAAAAATAGACATGGGACCTTATTACGCCGTTAAAGTTGTTGCCGGCAGTTTGGGGACCTTTGCTGGTTTGAGAGGTAATGAGTATTCACAAGTGCTGGACCAAAACAACCTACCAATAGAGGGACTCTACGCTGGCGGAAATGATTTAACAAGCGTCATGGGTGGTAACTACCCGAGCGGTGGAATTACTTTGGGGCCAGCGATGACTTTTGGATTTATTGCAGCTCATCACGCAGCTGGCTTAAAGACTCATCAACATTTTAATCAAGGAAAAACAATGTACTATGAACTTGCAACGATGACACTTCCCTTTGGAACAGCTGCACAGGCGGCAACAAATGTTCAAACCTTTTGCGCTCAAGGGCAGGGGGAACTATTGGGATGTTGGTTTACCGATATTGGTGTTCTTAACCAAATGATAGTGTTGCGCGGATTTGATGACTTGGCGACTCTTCAAACGGAGAGAACCCGCACACAACAAAACGTCAGCCCTTTTGGATGCGGAGAAGTTTTTTTAAAATTAGAGCAACACAGCTATCAAGGTTTCCCATGGATGAAACCAGTAAGGCCAACTTTTGAGTCAAAAATTCAAGGGCCAGTTTATGAAATACGTACCTACGGTATCAAACCCGGGGGAGTGCAACCGACTATTGACTTGTGGGAGCAATCCGTGCCAGCTAGGGAGAAAATATCTCCCTGTGTAGTAGCTATGCTGGCCATGGATGGTCCACTAAGATTTACAAATATTTGGGCTTATCCAAGCCTTGATGCTAGAAGTAAAGCGCGTTCAGACGCGGTGGCTCAGGGTGTTTGGCCCCCCAAAGGAGGCCCAGCTCATTTAACTACAGACATGGTCTCAACCATTGCAATGCCTACCGCTGTATCGCCTCTTAAGTAACAAAATTCTCTAATAAAAGAGTAATCTTACAAACCGAATGGTTAGTTAACTTAACCCAATAACTTTAGTAATTTGGCTGTTGGTTAGGATTGATTTACCAAAAATTCAATACAGATAGAAAAAAAATTAATCCTATTTTGCAATCAAACTTAGTACAAAAAATTTGATGCATGTATTAAGTCATACGGAACGACAAGAGCTGGTTTTTTAACCCTATAAAGAATTAAACACGCAATGAATTTAAACAGTTTATTTGATTGTCGAAATATCAATCCTCAATTTTGTCAATCTTTTCCATGTTAGATAATAATTTCAGTAGGTAATGTAGAGTGTGAGTTAGGTCCTCTGTAGAAAAGTCAATTAGTGCTGATTCATAATAATTTCTAATTTTCGGTAAAGCTGCGGTTTCCCAAATATGACGCCCCATAGTGGTCATCGATATATTTTTAGATCTTCTGTCAACAGATGAAGTCACCAACTCTATATTGCCATCTCTCTCCATTCTTCCCAAAAGCCCTGACAAATTTTGACGACTTACTTTGAGGTATTTAGCTAAATCGCCCACATTCATACCTCCCGAAGCGGAGGGGCGGGAAAGCGCTCCAAGTACTGCCCATTGTTGAGTCGTTAATCCCTCCTCTTCGACCGCTCTAGTGCCAGTTTTATGCAACATATTGGTACATTGATACAGCCTAAAAAACAACCGATTGGCTAGATCAATTCGAGTGCTGCTATTTTTTTTACTAGGGTTATTCATTAGATTTATTCCAAATAATCTAGTTTAATTATAAGGTGTATCAAGCATAATATATAGCAATGTATTTACATATATTTATTTCAATTTCATGCAATCTAGACTATTAATCAGCAATTCAAATGGGAGATCGAGATGAGTAAGTTTTCAGGAAAAGTAGTAATTGTGACTGGAGGTGGGGGCGGTATTGGTGGAGCAAGCTGCAAAAGGTTTGCACAAGAAGGAGCTAAGGTTGCTGTCTTTGATATGAACTTAGAGGCTGCACGCAAAGTCGCTTCTGCAATTACCGCAGTCGGTGGTCATGCTACTGCTTTTGAGTGTGACATAACAAATAGGAATGCTGTTGACCAGGCTGTAAATGCTGTTGAGGCCTCTCTTGGCCCTATAGATGTTTTGGTAAACAACGCGGGATGGGATGTATTTAAACCATTCACCAAAACCACTCCCGATCAATGGGACCGGTTGATTGCTATCAACCTGACGGGTGCTTTGCACATGCACCATGCTGTCTTGCCCCTTATGGCTGCTCGTAAATCAGGTCGCGTAGTCAACATCGCTTCTGACGCGGCCAGGGTTGGATCCTCGGGTGAGGCGGTTTACGCAGCTTGCAAAGGAGGGTTGGTAGCATTCTCTAAAACGATTGCCCGTGAGCATGCTAGGCACAACATCACTGTAAACGTTGTTTGTCCAGGGCCAACAGATACCGCTTTATTTGCAGACTACAAGGAAGGCGCAGGAAATCCAGAGAAACTTATGGAAGCTTTTACCCGCGCAATTCCACTTGGACGCATAGGTCAGCCAGAGGACTTGCCAGGTGCGATTCTGTTTTTTGCAAGCGATGATGCCGCTTACGTCACCGGGCAGGTCCTGAGCGTATCTGGCGGTTTAACCATGAACGGTTAAAACGGAATAGAAAAATAAATTAAAAACATAGGTGAAAATTATGAACTTTGAAGATATTATTTATGAAAATCGCAACGGCGTTGCATGGATTATCATTAACCGTCCTGACAAAATGAACGCATTTCGAGGAACAACGTGTGATGAAATCATTAAAGCATTAAACAAGGCTGGATACGATAAAAGTATTGGTGCTATCGTTTTAGCGGGTGCCGGAGACCGAGCATTTTGTACGGGTGGTGATCAATCCGCTCATGACGGAAATTATGACGGTAGAGGCACAATAGGTCTGCCTATGGAGGAGTTGCACACTGCAATTCGCGATGTTCCAAAACCCGTCATTGCTAGAGTCCAAGGTTATGCGATTGGCGGGGGTAACGTTCTTTGCACAATTTGTGATTTAACCATCTGTTCTGAAAAAGCTATTTTTGGCCAAGTTGGTCCTAAAATGGGATCCGTTGATCCTGGCTACGGCACTGCCTTTTTAGCACGCGTCGTAGGGGAAAAAAAGGCTCGCGAGATATGGTACCTTAACCGCAGGTACAGTGGTCAAGAGGCTGTTGCTATGGGCTTGGCCAACGTTTGTGTGCCTCATGACCAACTAGATACAGAAGTACAAAAGTGGGCTGAAGAGATTTGTGAGCGTAGTCCAACAGCGATCGCTATTGCAAAGAGAAGTTTTAATATGGACACGGCTCACCAAGCCGGAATAGCTGGAATGGGGATGTACGCTTTAAAACTTTACTATGACACTGAAGAATCCCGAGAAGGCGTTAATGCATTAAAAGAAAAGCGTAAACCCGAATTTAGAAAATACGCTAAATAATATAAATTCAAAGGAACACACCTATGAACCCGAATCCCTACATAGACGACGATCTCCAAGCCCTCGCTGATACCGTTCGACGATTTGCAGATGAGCGTATTAAGCCTGGATTTTTAGACCGAGATAAGACCAGGGTGCTTGATAAAAGTCTTTTAAGGGAAATGGGTGAGCTTGGGTTTCTTTGTCCTGAACTCCCTGAGGAGTTTGGTGGACTGGGGATGGGGTGTCTTGCCGCTGGGGTTATTCACGAGGAGATTGCAAGAGCGGATTTGAGTATTTCTTATCTAAACTTGCTGGCATCTTTGAATGGACAAATTCTCTCTAAATACGGTCAGCCAGATGTGGTTAAGCCTTGGCTTCAAAAGCTCACAAAAGGGGAAGTGATTTGCGCTATTGCATTAACAGAGCCAAGAGGAGGATCTGACGCTGCAAACTTACGTTTGAGGATTGATCAAGACGGGGAAGGTTACGTCATAAATGGAGAAAAAACCTCTATCTCCGCAGCCGATCAAGCTGACATTACCATTGTTTTTGGGCGGACAGGAAAACCAGAGGACGGCGCACACGGGGTTACAGCACTTTTAGTTCCAATGAATACCAAGGGCATCACCACAAACCGCTTTGATTGTCATGGACAAAGAGCAATTGGGCGTGGTTCTATATTTTTTGAAAATGTCAGAATTCCATTTAGTCACAGACTGGGTGATGAAAACAAGGGATTCGTGCAAGTCATGCATGGATTTGATTTCTCTAGGTCCTTGATTGGTTTGCAGTGTTTAGCCGTTGCCCGAGTATCTTTGGAGGAAACTTGGCAATACATCACACAAAGAGAAGCTTTTGGACAACCCTTATCTGCGTTTCAAGGGATTACGCATCCACTTGCTCAATTTGACACCGAAGTGGAGGGTGCTCGTTTGTTGTGCTTGCAAGGTCTTTGGTTAAAGGACAAAGGACTCCCTCACACCGCAGAGGCTGGTATGGCTAAGTGGTGGGGGCCTAAACTCGCCTATGACGTGATCCATCAATGTTTACTATGTTTTGGACACGGTGGCTATGATCGTGGTTTGATGGAGCAACGATTAAGAGATGTACTGGGTTTTCAGATTGGTGATGGTACAGCGCAAATTATGAAAACTATCATCGCAAGAACGCGTGCGGGTAGAAAGTTTGTTCCAGCATAATCAATAAAAGAAAAATAGGAGACAGTCATGAAATTCGATGCAGTATTGATACCCCCTCGTCGGGCTGAGAGTATATCCAAAGGATTTTGGCACGACCGTACGATCAATGATGATCTTAAATCATGTATCAAGATTTGCCCTGACAAGTTGGCATTGAAAGCAGTAAGGTCTGAAGATGGTGTGATCACTCAATTCACTTATTCAGAGCTATCCAATATGGCCGATCGGGTAGCCTTAGGGCTCACAAAACTTGGAGTGGGGCTTAATGATGTCGTAGCCTGTCAACTTCCAAATTGGTGGCAATTTACTGTTACGTACCTGGCTTGCTCACGAATAGGCGCTGTGATGAATCCGCTTATGCACATATTTCGTGAAAGGGAGTTGTCCTTCATGCTCAAGCACGGCGAGGCTAAAGTAATTATCCTTCCAAAAACATTTAGGGGTTTTGATTATGAGAAGATGGCCGAGGGATTGAAACCCAATTTACCTCACTTGCAACACATAGTCGTAGTCAACGGAACAGGGGACAATAGCTTTGAGGCACTTCTTAGTGATCCTGTGTGGGAGCTTGAGGTTGGAGCTAATGAAATCCTCTTTAAGAATCGACCAAGTCCCGATGACATTACTCAACTAATTTATACATCTGGAACGACTGGTGAACCCAAGGGCGTAATGCATTCAGCAAATACGACCATGGCAAATATAATTCCCTATGCTCAAAGATTACGTCTAGACCAAGATGATGTCGTTCTTATGGCTTCCCCCATGGCCCATCAAACTGGTTTTATGTATGGCCTCATGATGCCAATTATGCTCAAGGCTAGCGCTGTAATTTTAGATATCTGGGATCCTTTAAAAGCAATCGATTTAATTCGCTCTGAGGGGGTTACTTTTACGATGGCTTCAACACCTTTTTTAACCGACCTGGCAAAGACTGTCAGTGAGTCGGGACACAAGGTGCCAACTTTAAAGACTTTCTTATGCGCAGGAGCCCCCATACCAGGTCCACTGGTTGAACAAGCAAGAAGTGTTTTGGGTACTAAAATTGTCTCCGCATGGGGTATGACTGAAAACGGAGCAGTAACGCTTATAGAGTTGGACGATCCCGATGAGAGGGCTTTTACTACAGATGGTCTCCCTCTTACAGGTGTGGAGCTTAAAGTAGTAGATGACTCTGGAGCTCAATTGCCCTCTGGGCAAGCTGGGAAGTTATTGGTGAGATCATGTTCAAATTTTGGTGGATATTTGAAGCGAGAAGACCTCAACGGCACCGACGCCCAAGGCTGGTTTGATACAGGTGATCTTGCCCGTTTGGACAAAGAAGGATACGTAAGGATCACCGGGCGCAGCAAAGATGTGATCATCCGAGGTGGCGAGAACATTCCAGTTGTTGAGATTGAGTCGCTGCTTTACCGTCACCCAGCCATTGCAATGGCAGCGATTGTTGCCTATCCAGATGAACGCTTGGGTGAGCGCGCTTGCGCAGTGGTAGTATTAAGACCCGGTGAAACATTAGAGTTGCAAGGCCTGGTTGAGTACTTGAAAGCTCAAAAAATTGCTAATCAATATATTCCTGAAAAACTTATCATACGTGATGCAATGCCCTCAACACCTTCGGGAAAGATTCAGAAATTTAAATTGCGTGAAATTGTTAAAGAAGTCTAATAAGATTTATTTTCGTATTTGTAAACAGTTTGGCCTAATACTCAGAATTACTAGTTTTAGTTTTCAATGCGATCTAAGCCCTCTCAAATATATTGAGTGACAAGAGGATATGTTTGTATACAGCTTATAGTGAATGAGTTCCATGCGCACATATTTTAAAATTTCCGACGGAATCAAAAAAATAAAAAAGGTAATTAATTCATGGCACTAGACCAAGAATCATTTGAGATATTGCTATCAACTATTGAGCGGTTTGTACAAGAGCGACTCGTTCCTCAAGAAAACTATCTTGAAGAGCATGACGAGGTACCTTCTAGGCTCGTCCAAGACATGAAAGACATGGGACTTTTTGGGTTATCCATCCCCGAGCAATATGGGGGTATTGGTCTGTCGATGAGTCAAGAGGTAAAGGTCGCCTACGAATTTGGTAAAACATCACTAGCTTTTAGATCAGTATTTGGAACCAATGTTGGAATTGGATCCCAAGGTATTTTGATGGATGGAACGGATGAGCAAAAATCCATTTACCTGCCTAAGGTTGCCAGTGGCGAGCTTATTATGTCCTTTGCCCTTACTGAACCAGATGCTGGATCGGACGCGGCTTCCCTTAAAACTCGTGCCGATTTAGACGGGGATCACTATGTATTAAACGGCACTAAAAGGTACATTACCAATGCACCTAGAGCTGGTGCTTTCACATTAATGGCCCGTACGGGTGGTCCTGGCAGCTCAGGAGTCTCCTCATTCATTGTTCCATCTGATCTTGCGGGTATCCAATTGGGTAAACCAGATAAGAAGATGGGACAAAGGGGCACTAAAACCTGTGACGTTATTTTAGAGAACGTACGTGTACCTGCAACTAATATTATTGGCCTCGTACCAGGGCAGGGGTTTAAGACGGCCATGAAAGTCTTAGACCGAGGACGCCTACATATATCTGCTGTTGCATGCGGAATGGCTCAGCGGATTTTGAATGAGTCCATTACCTACGCTCGGGACAGAAAACAATTTGGCAAATCAATTGGTGAGTTTCAACTCATACAGGCAATGCTTGCGGACGGCCAAGCAGAGCTACTTGCTGGGTGGTCACTGGTGAGGGAGGTTGCTGAGCGGTTTGATAAAAAGCCCGCTCATGAGTCTGATTCAGACCTATCCATGAGCGTGTCTTGTACAAAAATGTTTTGCACAGAAATGGTTGGACGAGTTGCAGACCGAGGGGTTCAAATTCACGGGGGAGCAGGATATATTAATGAATACCCTGTTGAGCGTTTTTACAGAGATGTGCGCTTGTTACGACTTTATGAGGGAACAACCCAAATACAACAACTTATTATTGGACGTGAATTGCTTCGCCGATCGAAGTAATCCGTTATATTTGCTAAACAATGAGTGGCTTGGTACATGATTAGAGCAACCGTTGAGTCCGAAATGTTTGGTTTAGCTCGTCATTTAGTTAGAAAATAATTGGTCGATAAATACAGAAAAAAACGATTTACAGGCCTTAATATTAGGTATTTAAATTAATTAGATTTCAGTATTTAGCAATTGAAATA
>Ga0208618_1001096_pt1 | contig 11103 bp, 9 predicted proteins | sample CryBogCBE18Jul08_FD_184585 | JGI IMG/M metagenome (GOLD analysis project Ga0208618, IMG submission 184585) | Freshwater microbial communities from Crystal Bog, Wisconsin, USA - CBE18Jul08 (SPAdes) | ecosystem: Environmental > Aquatic > Freshwater > Lake | place: Crystal Bog, Wisconsin, USA...
GTACTGGAGGACATCTGAACCTGTTACCCTTCCCATACACGCTTGTTGTGCACAGGCATCTAGGCTCTGTGTTAAGTCCAGACCTTGTATCATTCTCTGCTAGATTAAGTGCTACTACAACATGGATGTCCGGTGGCTCGGCACACGGCGACATCGTCAACTACGTCACATCACTTGAGGCGGTCGATGGTACAGCAGCTTATGCTCTACACCGTTTTGCTTGGAGGATGTCTTGTCTTTTGACACTTCTGGTGGTGGCCTGGTTAGTAGTTAAGTACCGCCATTCAGTTTCGCTACAATCAACTAGTGTTGTGTCTGACATACAAGAAATGAATATGCCACCCATTTGATGTGCCCAGCCATAATCAAGCACCGTTTTGTTACTAACACTGATTGTCACCTCGCGGGGTGTGGGATAGAACGGACCTATGTGTTCCGAGTTAGAGCTCACATTGGCAGCAATAACGCAGTGTGTGTCCGTCGCTCCCACCAGGGTTCAGTGTACTACGTGCTAACACAACGTGGTATGGAGATATTAAACAACGTTGTGGAGTATGTTCCAACACTGCCTTTGCTTGATGCAGGACGGTACTCCTCCGACAAGTGAGAATAGGAAGGTGATTTTCACTTAACCATACCAGGCCGCCCATGTCCTAACTCAGATCCATATGTTGTCAACAGCCTCTCGATGCTACTACACCTCAATCAAGCAATCCTCCAAGATTGCGTCCGGGAGTTTATGGCACCCGAGGATACAGCTGCCATCAGAGGAACCAGCAAGGAAGGGCGAGATGTGTTTCTAATTCCTGCAAGGCTTTCTGTTAGAAGTATCACCACAACGTCAACGAGTTTTTGGGAGTGGGTACACACCTCCTTAACACATGGACGCTTACGAATCAACTTACTACTCCTCGCCGCCGAACGTGGTAGCGTAGAGCTCGCGACATGGGCTTTCAAGAAAGGCTACGAATTGTCATCTCTGGTGGGTGTTACTGCTGCCATAAATGGCCATCTGGGTGTACTTCAGTGGGCGCGCACCAATGGCTGCCCCTGGGACGAGTGGACATGTACCAATGCTGCTTATGGTGGCCACATGGAAGTGGTACAGTGGGCGCACGACAATGGTTGCCCCTGGAGTGAGAACACGTGTGCCTACGCTGCCAAGGGGGGTCACCTGCATATCTTGGAGTGGTTACACCTCAATGGATGTCCCTGGGACGTATGGACATGTCACTTTGCAGCTTCTAGTGGCCGACTGGACGTGCTTCAGTGGGCACGCGCCAATGGCTGCCCCTGGGATGAAGCAACATGCGTCTACGCTGCTCGCGGAGGGCGCTTGAAAGTACTTCAGTGGGCACGCTCCCATGGTTGCCCCTGGGACAAGTGGACGTGTTACAGTGCTTCGGCCGGTGGCCATCTGGATGTACTTCAGTGGGCGCGCACCAATGGCTGTCCGTGGAATTAGTGGTCGTAAGGTCGTTTATGATGATATGAGTGCCTTGTATGTGCCTTGTACAATCTTGTATTCTAGTCCTTGTAGTACCGGGCATGCCTTGGAACATGCTGATAAGTAAGTCGAGGGACCTTTGACAGCCCACTCATCACTCGTTGGGTTAGATGCACGGAACTCTTCCACATCAGCAATCAGCTTGGAAACCGTGCCTTTTGAATCCAAACCTATACGCTTGCGAAATAGGTCTCTTTCTTCTGACGGTACTTCGCGTGCAGCTTTGATGATGTAGTGGACGACAGTAGAGAGCTGTAGTCCCATGTCTTTTGCAATATCATAGCTACTTTTACGGTCCTTTACAAACTGTTGGAACACTAGCTTGTGTTTATTAAGCCGATCTCTCTGGTATGCTCGAACGTGGTTTACAGGGACTAATGTGGTACGCGCTTTTTTCAAAACTTCAAACAGGCTGTCGTCATCTTGCTTGATCATGCCACGAATGTACGACGTCCTCTTCCCGGTAGCAGCAGATAGGCTTTTCAGGGTGTTATACACATGACCTTGGTATACCGCAGTGACTTTACATCTTTCTCGGTTATTGAGCTGTTCCTCGGGAGATGCCCAGCGCAAGTTGGAGGCGCGGTTGTCCCAATGCTTGCGATTGATGTGGTCCACGGTGGCATCAGGAGACTGTGAGGGTCCGTGAAACGTGTAGCAGACTACAACGTGAAGGCCATACTGTGTAGACGACCCAGCCGCTGTTTTATCATCCCCTTCAGTAGGGACTGAAATTTTTAGGTAATCGTAGCTGGCTTGTACTGTAGCTCCTCCGTTGGTCATTACACGTCCCCATGACGAGACGAATTGATTGGCACTAGGGAAGATACTCCGCCGGAAATGTGGGACGTGTATCCAAGTCCAGACCTCCCCAGCCGATGTAGTGTAGGTATTGCGGTACTGTAGTGCATCAACGACAAGGCAAAGCATCCTGGTGACAGTGTATTTGCAGGACATTAGGTTAAAGTCAACGACATGATCTACAAAAATGTGCAAGTCCTACGCTTCACTTTTGACTCGTGTCCCTATGTTCATCAAATATGTGCTTTACATCACGAGTGTTTTCCAGAAGTAGGCACACCAGACCCTGATTGTCAAACAGTTTACGTAGCTTTGAAGGGATCTGTTTTTTGTGGTCACGCTATGTTGTATCACGATGGAGAAATAGCAAATGTTTGTGTTATAAAAACTGCCAGACGTGAGGGCATTGCAACGCAGTTACTGACCGAAATTGTGAGTGATAACTCGTTACATCTTTGGGTGGCAGAATCAAACAGTATTGCGCTCCATTTATACCAAAAAACTGGATTTAGACTTACACAAGCTAGGCGTTCTAATGAAGTGCAGATGCTAGCTGCTCCTCACACTTTGTGATCCTTCGTATGACCTTCGCCGCCAGCGGTCCTTCACGTTGCTCGCATGATTCCAGGGCCATCCGGAGGTTTTGGACAGTTTTTAATAGATTGTTGGTGTAGGCTGGACGGAGCTGGTGATAGCGGTACAGTAGCTTGGTAATCTGGTGAAGAGCTCGGCCTCGGCGGTACAACAGACGTGCATCTGAAACCTTACACCAGGCATTGATCACCCTCCCGTACAGTTCAAGAGCCTTGTACACGTCACCAAACGTTGTGTGACAATAGGCCAGATGGTCTTCGTAGTGAGGTACAACATGCGGGCACTCGAGCGTAGCGACCTCCAGTGCGTGCTCGGCAAACGTAAGGCAGAGTGGATTTCCAAGCTTGTAGTAGGCTTGTGTGACTTGATCAAGAGCAATGGCGCGATGATGACCGGTGCTGTGTTTTGCATTGGTAAGCCTTACAGCCATCCCAACGGAGCCAGTGAATCGGTTGGCTAGCTCGTAGACGGATACTTGGCTTCCCGTTATGATATCGGCACAGTGGTAGAGCGCGTTTATCAGAACGTCGGTATAGTCACCAAATTTTTGACCAAGCATGTCAAACACGGGCCGGTAGACATCATTCGTACTGTCTTGAAATAGGCAGCATACGATTTCCGTGTACAGGCCGGCTGGGGAGGGGACTTGGTCTGTCTTGTCGAAGTACACAAGCACGGTCTTCATCAAGCGGAACGAATCGTCCGTACGTTGCTTCTCCTGTAGTATGCCAGATACACCAAGGACCACGATAAGGAAAACGCGAACGTTGGGTGTTGTCGATGCGATCACCATCTTGGTTGCCGTGGAGAGTGCCGTACATTTCTCGCTTAACGATATGGACGGGTTGGCCTCGAGTATGACAATTTCTTGCTCCATTTCTGTAGAAAACGTAGCACACAGTCACCCTTAATTTATGATACTGTCTACGAGCTTGGGTATACATTTCAGACGTCCTTTACCTGTATATATACATCAGAGATCAGGAAGTACATTGTACTTTCTTAATACACTCAGAATGTCGTCTTGATGCTTCTTCAGTTTTCTAGCAAACAAATACGCTCTAGACGACACCACGCTCTCGAGTGTCTCAAGGCTTATGTGCTCAGGACTACGAGAGTCGCCATACCACTCGACGTAGGTTACACGACGCTTCTCGACGTCGCGTTTCAACAGCGCTAGTGTGGTTGCTATGAACATTTCGTCACTGCACCGGACTTTCCCAAACAAGGGTAGCATCAATGACTGGACGGACAGAATAGCTCTGGCATCACACCGCCGTAGGAGGCACCATTGATCTGCTTTTACAATCTGGTCGCTTGGAATATATTCGCGTAGTGGTGCAAATTGTCCACACTCGACATAACCATTTTCTGGTTGCTGTCTTACGTTCAGAATGGACATACTTGGGTTCGTGCGTAGTAGTTTGGAGCAAGACACAACAGGTACACAGCTCTCGCTGACGAAACAGAAGAAGTCTGCACTCGAATGGTTTACAGCTTCTTCCAAAAGTAGAAGCTCCGCCTTAGTAAGTTCCAAGGAGCCCCATTCAGGCCACAGACAACTCCGTACAAGGTGTTGCCTTACCCAAGGGGACTTAACTTCGTTGGGGTACTTTGCGTGAACAAATACGTGAACTTGTGCTGTATGCTTAGACATCCACGCCTTCCATATATCTTCGTATGGAAGAATGTCAATAATGATCATGAGCAACGCAACGTGCCCGCGTCTCCCGTTGGCAGCGCTAGGGTGTTCGCTTTTGTCGTTTTGAACGCGTTCGTAGATGGGGACTACATCTGGTACCGGATTTGACGTACTTGACTTTAGGTGTATCACCTTTTTTAGATCGTCACGAAACGTCATTACGAAGCCTGTCGACACCAAAAACGGGAATATAAATAGTTCGTATATAGTAACACGCCCATGAGATTACCATCTATCATAAAATCACTACTTTTGTTATGTCACATGGTTGCGGTGGATAGTCGCGCAACCGATTGGTCAAACATCAATGGTGGAATCATTTACAAGAACAAGACTACATTTCAAATAAAGGGTGTCAACTACTTTGGTATGGAGACTTGCGACTATGTCCCGCATGGCTTGTGGCAACACCCGTTGACGTGGTACCTAGACTTTATTAAGAGCAACAACTTTAACGTTATTCGTGTTCCATTTTCACAACAGTGGGTTAAGACATCTTTTCTTGACCAGCGACCAGACCCTTCTAAAGTGTCAGCAGACCCATCACTACAGGGGAAAACCAGCGTGGAAATCCTTGACATTTTGTTTGACGAATGTAGCAAGCGTGGAATTTTTATCCTCTTGGACATGCACCGGCTAAAATGTGACGCACAAAGCCATGAGTTGTGGTATAGCCTTGATTCTACGGAGTACACGTCTGACACATTCTTTGCGTCGTGGAGAACAATACTTGAACGGTACAGTGATCATCCAAGTTTCCACGCAATCGACTTGCTCAACGAACCCCGCGGTCTGACAGAGTGGGGCACCGACCCCTCCAGAAGTTGGAACATGTTTGTCGAGTCCGCTTTTAGTAACATTCCTGACTACAAGGGTATTATTTATGTAGAGGGTATCGACTGGGGTCGTAACTTTGCCGGAATGAAGAAGAACCCAATAAAGGTGGACCCAACGCGTATAGTCTTTTCACCACATGTGTATGGTCCTTCGGTCGTTGGGGGTACTACTGACTTGGACGAACGAAAACTTCACGCCTACTGGTATGATATTTTTGGTTTCCTTGTAACACAGAAAAGGTGTTGTGTTATTGGTGAATGGGGAGGACGATACGAGGGGGCCGATCGTGAATGGCAAGATAAGTTTGTTGACTACCTACTTAGCGTACGAGTACCTGGGATATACTGGTGTTTGAATCCGGATTCAATGGACACGGGAGGACTTCTAGCAAACGACTGGACCACGCCACAAGAAGACAAGCTGGCCTTACTGGCTCGACTACAGCCTACACCTACAATTGTTGAGCCTCTTTTGGATGATCACGCTACGAACGTCACCAGCAAAAGATGTAAGTGTTTACCAACCATGCGAAACTTGCGGGGCTGGTCACCTAATTAGTCATCAGGCCTACAAAAACTCGATGCTGATCCAACTGCTAGTTGGGGTTGTGGGTAGGGTACCAGCACTAACGAGTACCTAGGAAGTACCTTGGACCTAGCGTAGTTCACTCCACAGAGCAACAACTGCAGCTGTGTTCAGACCATTATAGTTTATAATGTTGTAGGTGCTATTCACGGGCACCACACCTTTTAATTGTAAAAAGTCAATATAATCACGTGTAAAACTTAAATCTACTTTGACGTTGTCAACAAACAGAGCGAACTGGTTCCTGGATGTCCAGTTGTTGCCTGAAAGATAAATAGACACACCAATTGGGCGTTGTGTGCTGTTGGTGTAGACAGTGTTGAATGCTCGCCCACTTGTCACATTAACCCATGATTGTTCGTAACCAAGCCCGGATGCTGAACCGTAGGTAGACGCCCCAAAGCTAGTACCCCCTACTGTCAAATTGCTTGACGTTACCACCACAGCTCCAGTGTTTGTAAAACGCACCTGCTCAGAACCGTTGGTGTTAAGGCTAAGAGATACCGACGTGCCGGCTAACATTCGTGAAGCTGCGACGTATGGGGCACTGTTACCAGTCCCACTACCAAAAACAACACCTGATGTTGCAACACCCACATATGCTTGTGGGTTTACAAGAGAGCCAAGTGACTGCGTACTCGAACCTGTATCTAACCGAACGTGTGTCGTACCACTACTGTTGAGACCACACCTACCACTGGAATCAATAGTGAGTGGTTGGGTTGCGGATTGAAGATTGGACAAGTAGAACGCTCCCGTGTTACTCTGCATACCTACTTTGTACTGTACAGAGCCACCATCGGTATTCAGCTGCACAAGGTTGTACTTGGTACTTGAAGACGAGATGAACGCGTTTGTACCTGTGTGACTTTGTTGTACTGTGTTTCCACACGTAGCGGTACTACTTACGGCAAGGGATGACAGCGATCCCAAGGATGTTACGTTGGGTTGTGACACTGTAAGAAATGTTCCTACAAACCCCCCTGTGGACGTACACACCCCACTGACGTTCACCGTCGTTCCATATAAGCTTCCGTTCACTGCGAGTGAAGTTAAGACACCCATGTGTGTAATTCTGGTTTGTATTGGTGACAGCGATAGACCGTACAGTCCGCCAGACGAGGTGCATAGTCCTGACACTGAAACAGAGGAGCCAACAAACCTCCCTGTGACCGCGATGCTTGGCAGTGTCCCCAAGGATGTTATGTTTGATTGTACCGGAGTTGTGATGACACCATTAAGATTAGAATCAACAACGAGGTCGCCACTACAACTAAAGGAAGCACAAGTACAAGCTCCAGTGATAGTTGCAGACGTCAGCTGTCCAAGTTGTACAATTTGTGGGTGTGAGTTGCTGAGGAATGTGCCGTCTATACCTCCATACGCCGTGCATATACCCGATAAATTAGTAGAGCCGTCAATAGTTAGCATTCCCGTCACTGACAGTGTACCCAGCACCCCAAGACTTGTTATGTTGCTTTGATTGCTGGTTTGGAGGGTTCCTTGTAAGTAGGATGATGTACACAATCCTGAAACGCTTGCCGATGAAGCTGTACAGTTGCCGTTAATGTCCAGGTCATGCAATGTACCAACCGAGGTCACAGATGATTGTGTACCTGACAACATCGTACCAACCATACCACTACACGCCACAAGACTCTCAGGTGTAAACAGTGTACACGGATTTAGTGTCTGCACAGTGACGTTACCACTGTTATTGTAGTCGTAGCCTTCTTCAGCAAACATTAAGGGCTTCACCTTGCGTCTTACTAGCATGTCAGTAGTTTCTGCGGACGAAGACACCATCGATGTGCACGTTTGAGATGTAGCAAGCAATGTTGGAGCTGATAGATTATCACCGGGGACAACCGTACTACCTACCACAAGAACCTCGCCGAAACTTCCGCTTGTAGATGTTAACAACGTAGAACGGAGGTTGTCAAGCACTGCAGAGTCCCCATTGAGGCTTGACGATATGTATAGACTTCCAACACACCTTGCTTCTGCTGAAGACCAGGTAGTACCAGGCTCGCCGGTTGGCCCTGTTGGAGCAGTTGGTGTACTGACTGGTAAACCTTTAGGGCCTGTAGGTCCAGTAGGTCCCACAAATGCGTTTACATCGCTGGCTAACTCAGGACCAGGAAGACTGATGTTTTCGTTCAACACTGTTTGTGCATTTCGTCTATCCACGTCGAGTGCTTTAAGGTAGGTTCGCTGGGTACTAAGTGTAGTCTGTAAGTCACAGAGGGTACTAGTTTGTTGCCTGATCTGGGATTGTGTGCTAGTTTGTGCACCAACGAGGTTGTTCCACGCCCGTCTTGCACTTGTAACTTGTTGCTCTGTAGCTCCAACAGAGAGTACTTGTAAGCTATAGGATCGGTCACTTAGGGAGATGACTTCCTTGGCTTCTTGCAAGCTAAGGTGGTTAGACATGTGTTGTTTGTTTGTAAATAGCCCGAATATATTTGCAATGTTTCCACAGCTTTAACGTGCCTCAAGAAAGTTCGCTCCAAAGACTAAGCCAAACCGTTGACGATGTAATCCCAGACTTAGATAGTTGGTAGTAGTTCAGAGGTGGAACAACCACTGAAAGATTTGCATAGTCCTCAGTAATGGTAGAACTCAATCTTGTCGAAGTAGCCTGACACGCTGACATTGACGTGGTAACACCCACCATAAACTGAAAGGTATTTGTTCCGACCCCTCCACTGGCCGAGACACACGCATTCACCAAAACGGGTCTTGATGATGTGTTACAGTATGTAGTACTTAGCGCTCGCGATGACGTCAGGTTGGTCCACGACTGTCCGTAGCCCAGTCCACCAATAGCAGCAGCAAAATCTACACCTGCAACTGAAAGTGTTCCTGGGATGGAAATGTCACCGCTGGTACTTATGCTCATTCGCACGGTATCAGCTGTATAAATGTCCAAACCAAGGCTAGTTCCTGCACTCGTCTTTGACGCAGCAATAAACGGGTTTGTGCCAGAATTCCCTGACCCTATCACCACCCCTCCACCCGAGCCTACAGCACCAAAGTAACCAACCGGATTAGCCAGCGCACCAATCATTGTGCTGTTGGAACCACCCACATCAAGAGGCGTGTTGGGAGACGAAGTGTTAATACCACAGTAACCAAGACTGTTTATTACAAGCCGGTCCGTGTTTACCACTGTATTTGCTGATTTAAGGTTGGTGACGTAAAACGAGTTGCTCGGCACCCCTCCTGACCCTCTGACGCCAATCTCGTACTGAGTGGCCCCGCTATCAGTAGCAAGAGTTATGCAGTTTTTATTGGTGTTGCTTGTCGTCGAAACAAAGCAGCTGTTACCTCCGTACGATTGACTGATCGTTCCTCCAAATGTTGATACCCCCAACACACTCAGGCCAGATAATGTACCTACTGACGTGATGTTTGGTTGAACAGGGGTCAAGAGTGTTCCCACATAGGTAGGCGCCGTGCAAATACCCGACAAGTTTACATTACCAAGAGACGATGAACCTGTTACAGTTAGAGAGGTCAGCGTTCCTACGCTCGTGATATAGGGCTGTGATGGTGTCAATAGTGTCCCGATGTACCCAGTTGCTGTGCACAGTCCCGACACAGCAACCGCACCAAGCGACGTGTTCCCACTTACCGTCAGGCTGCTTTGTGTTCCTACTGCAATGATGTTTGGTTGTGCACCAGTCGCTAGTGTACCTTGTATGGTGCCTAGTACTGTACACACACCCGGTATATATAATGAGCCTACTGAAGCTGCTCCACTAACATTCAGTGAAGTGAGTGTCCCTAAGCTGGTGATGTTGGGTTGGGATGGTGTTAGGATTGTACCTACGTAAGCAGATGCGGTGCACATCCCGGTGGCGATAATTGACCCTGCACTTACCGGACCACTGACTGAGAGGGACGACAGAGTACCTACGTTCGTAATTTGAGGCTGATTTCCCGCTACGATGGTACCATCAAAACCGCTACCTGCAGTACAGATGCCAGAAACGTACATTGATCCTGCAGTCACGCCGTTGGTAACACTAACAGAACTCAGCGTGCCAACTTCCGTTATGTTGGGCTGTGACGGTGTAAGAAGTGTGCCTACGTAGCCTCCGAGAGCTGTGCATTGGTCACTCACAACAACTGAACCTGCCGAAACCAGGCCCTGTGCAGTACACACGCCTGTAATGTTGACGAAATCCGCCGAAATACTCAGTGCTGAAGTAGTGTTTGCTGTCAAGCTATCCGAAGAAATAACGGACGCCTCCACGTTTCCTGAAACCGTAAGGCTTGTGGTCAAGAGCTGTCCAACATTAACCGTTAGAGCTGTAAGCACTCCTACTGCCGCTGAAGAAAGAACAGCACTAGATGCATACAGTGCAGTAGAAACGGACAGTGACCCTACGACAACCGCTGAACTGTTGGAGAGTTCCTTGCCTTTGGCGCCTGTTGGTCCTACTACGCATTCGCCTTGTTCTCCAGCTGGACCTGTGGGACCAGTAACCCCCACAAACGGGTTGACTGTAAGAGTGTTAGGATCAGGAAGAGACATGGTACTATTGACCACATCTTGCGCTGTGTTGTAGTCCGTGCTCAATTGTTTCAGTGCCGTCTGTATTGAGCTGATTTGAGCCTTAAGCACACTAACCCTACTGTTTTGGGCTAAAATGGCGGAGCCACCTACTCCTGATGCGATAAGTGTATCAAGCAGCGCACAGGCTGTGACAAGTTCATGTTTCGTGTTTATAAGGTCTCGCACACTGTTGTCGTAAGAAGAGTCATACGACGCTATAACATCTTTAGCCTCGTCAAGTGTAAGCATCGTGCTATAATGTATGTTTAAAACAGAGCCAAAATATAAATCTGCTTTTACTGCCTTTGAAATTCATGGACTAAAGCCGTCCGATTACCATGACTAGACAGGGTGATTTCGATGTACTCCCGTACGCGCTATCGTATGAAACGCTGCTGCCGTTGAAGCTTGCCAAATCCACATTTACTACAAAGTTCGATCCTTGGGTCGAGCTCCCGTACGGCGTGATGCTTACGTGGTACAGGTAGGCCATAGCTTTAGGGAATGTAAATG
>Ga0208618_1001099_pt1 | contig 11076 bp, 13 predicted proteins | sample CryBogCBE18Jul08_FD_184585 | JGI IMG/M metagenome (GOLD analysis project Ga0208618, IMG submission 184585) | Freshwater microbial communities from Crystal Bog, Wisconsin, USA - CBE18Jul08 (SPAdes) | ecosystem: Environmental > Aquatic > Freshwater > Lake | place: Crystal Bog, Wisconsin, USA...
CGCAATGATATTGCCGGGATTTACTCCCAACAGCGAAATATTCTCGGTCTCATGCCGCACCCTGAAAATCTCATCGACCCACTCGTTGGCGGCACTGATGGCTTGAAGCTTTTTGAAAGTCTGGGTAGCGCAGCGGCTTAACGCGATTGACGACGCGCTGTTTGGGCAATCCGCCACAGCGCTCTTTCCGCCTCCATTCGTGCGCGCGCTGCGTGCGCACGCACGCTCGTTTGAGCTTCGCGTAAAGGATCCAATAATTCGCCAAGTCGCACGGATGACCAGGCTTTCAGCTGTTCTTCAAGTAAGCCTCTATGCATAAAGCCAAATCCTGCGCGCATCATCATCGTTAGGCCTGGATCCAATCGACCGCTCTCTCTTTCCATCGCTACCCGGGCGCGATGAAGCGCAAGCCCATAACGCAAAGCGCCAAATAAAAGCGCGCCTGCATCGCCTCCTTGCTCGAAATAAGCATCAACAGCCTCTCCCGCATTTCCGGAAAAGGCTGAAGCAATAATTCTGTCTGAAGCGATATTAGAAGCATGGGCGACAATCGCTTCGACATCTGCAGCATCAACATGCTGGCGTCCATGCATATAAAGCGTAAGTTTGTTGAGTTCAGAGCGGCTCATTAGCCTATCTTCACCAAGAGCGTTTAATAAAAGCTCACGTGCTTCAGCTGTGGCGACAAGACCAGCTTCTAATAAGTTTCGATCAATTAATGCATGAAGATCCTGCTGCGTATCTGCTTGACACTCTATACTTGCGCCAAGATCAGCGCCTTCAATCAATTTGCGCAGCGGTGCGTCTTTTTTCAAAACTCCAGCAGTTATAATAATTGTGCAAGAGTCTGGCGGCGCTGCAATCAAGGACGTGATTGCAGGTATAATTGATTTTGCGCCCGCTTCAATGAGGATCGCGCGTCGACCGCCAAAGAGCGGCACTGTATTTGCCTCATCAAGCAGTGATAATGGATCAGTGGCGACCAAATCATTGCTCAATTCCACATATTGGAAAGGATCATTGCGATCATCTATACGTTTATCGATGACTCTTAGCGCACGTTCACGCACCATGCCGCCGTCAGGACCATAAATAAGAAATAAAAATACATTATTTGGCGATTGGGCAATAAAGCGTTCAGACTCACGACTTTTGATCGCAACCATAGAATGATCTCTAGTGTCGCGCTGCTAGATCCATGGCAATGCGCGTTCGAATGGACTCTGCAATAACTTTAGCATCACGGATAGCCGCATCGCGCGAAGCACGCACGTTAGCAAAACGGGCAGTAAATCGATCGTAGCTTGCCATAGATTCTGCCGACCCCTTAGACACTTCAACTTTGTCAGGCAAAGAAATCAACGTATATTGCGCCACGACGATAACAGTCGCTGAACTCGAGAAGGCTGTTTGGGCATTATATATCGGTGTCTGGACACGCTCTGATAATGTCACTTTCAAGCGATATCGTGGCGAAGGCGTCGCCCCAGTGCCGTTTAGGGCATAGATTAACTCATTGCGCACATAGTGCCCAGTGCGATCATTTATCTCATCAACCTCAATTGCTTGAAGCTCTGTTGCCAGCGAAGAGCCATCTGCGCGCGGCCCATACATTGGCTCAATACAAGCCGCCAAGGGAAGTGCACATAAAGCCGTCCATCCGAACATTACTGCGCGCTTGAGCAACAATTTAAACGACGACATTGACGATCCTTTTAGGGACGAGAATAAATTTCTTAAGCGGCTTGCCCTCCATAGCGCGTATTACGGCATCTTGGGCAAGCGACGCCTTGCGAACTGTTTCCTCATCGGCATCGTGAGCAACGATTATTTCAGATCTTTTTTTACCGTTGACTTGAACAGGCAACGAAATCATCTCCTGAGCAACCAACCCAGGATCTGCAACAGGCCACGGGGCAAGAGAGACAAGAGACGTATGACCAAGATCTGACCAACATTCCTCTGCCACATGCGGAACCATCGGTGCAATTAATCGCGTTAGCGTATCCGCCGCCTCTCGAAAGGCGAAGGCCATATCAGCTGCAACACCTTTCTCATCAACGCCGTCAAGCGCTTCCGTCAATTCGTTCACATATTCACGAATTCGCGCAATCGCACTATTGAAACGAAGTCTTTCGATATTCTCTGTTACCTGGGCGATTGTGCGATGGGTAGCTTGGCGAATAGCCAGTGATTGTGGACCAACGCTTTCAGGCAGCGCGCCTCCTACCGGACCGGCAACACAGCCAAGTTCGCCCGTGATGCGCCAAAGGCGCTGAACAAACCGCCATGCGCCTTGAGCTCCCTCGTCTGACCAGATGACATCGCGGTCGGGCGGACTATCTGAAAGAACAAATAGCCGCGCAGTATCTGCGCCATAACTCGCAACAATTTCATCAGGATCAACCGTGTTTTTCTTGGATTTGGACATTTTTTCTATGGGGCCTATGTCAACTTCCGCCCCATTGTCATTTAGAAAAGCACGACGTTTGCCGTCAATGGTATCAATTCGGACAGCCGTAGGAGGAAGCCAGTTTCCATCAATATGACTTCTATAGGTCTCGTGCACGACCATGCCCTGGGTAAATAAACCTGCGAATGGCTCTGCTATGGCTTCATGGCCGCTATCACGCATCGCCCGGGCAAAAAAACGAGAATACAATAAGTGCAAAATAGCGTGCTCAATTCCGCCAATATATTGATCAACTGGCAACCATTGTTTCATGGCTGTTGCGCTAGCTGGCGCAAATTCATTTTTTGGGTCTGCAAAGCGCGCGTAATACCATGAAGAGTCAACGAATGTATCCATCGTATCGGTCTCGCGCAGTGCTGACTCGCTACAGACGGGGCAACTCACATGTTTCCATATAGGATGCCGATCAAGCGGATTCCCTGGTTGATCAAAACTCACATCTTCCGGAAGCCGAACTGGTAAATCTTTTTCAGGAACTGGCACAATGCCACAACTCTGACAGTGAATAATTGGGATAGGACACCCCCAATATCGCTGCCTGGATATTCCCCAGTCTCTGAGCTTGTAATTAATTTTCCGCCTACCTTGCGGCTCGTTGAATAATAATCGCTCCTCCAGTTTTACAGAAGATGCTTCTTTCGCCTCGGCCACAGAAAGACCATCAAGAAAGCTGGAGTTAATCAGCGTGCCGCCACCCTCATATGCTTCTTGGTCTATTGTAAAGGATGCAGACTCAACGCCTGGAGGACAAACGACTGGCGTCAGACCCAGCCCATATTTTCTTGAAAACTCCAGATCACGCTGATCATGGGCTGGACACCCAAAGATTGCCCCTGTCCCATAATCCATTAAAATAAAGTTAGCGATATAAACAGGCAACGCGCAACTTGGATCAAAAGGATGCAACACGCGCAATCCTGTATCGAAACCAAATTTATCGGCTGTCTCAATCGCTTCAGCAGAGGTGCCGCCGCGACGACATTCCTCGCAAAAGTCAGCAAGCTTCCTGTTTTTTTCCGCCAAAAATTTTGATAGTGGATGATCTGCAGAGAGCCCAACAAATTTTGCGCCAAATAAAGTATCGGGCCTTGTTGTAAAGACTTCAATTTCACGAAAATTATCTAGGGACTTTTCTAATTCGAACCGAATAGATAGACCCTCAGATCGCCCAATCCAGTTACGCTGCATGAGACGAACCTTCTCAGGCCAACGCGTTAAGGTTTCAAGCGCGGTGAGCAATTCTTCGCAATAAAGCGTTATCCGCAAAAACCATTGTGTGAGCTCGCGCTGTTCGATAAGCGCCCCAGAACGCCATCCACGGCCGTCAATAACTTGCTCATTGGCCAAGACAGTATGGTCTACTGGATCCCAATTCACGCGCGATTGTTTACGGTCGACGAGCCCCGCTTTTAAGAAATCAAGAAAAAGTCTTTGCTGATGTTTGTAATATTCTGGATCACAAGTTGCGATCTCACGCGACCAATCAAGCGAAAGCCCCAAGGACTTCAGTTGCGTGCGCATGGCGGCAATATTTGCATAGGTCCATTGAGCTGGATGGGCTCCTGTCTGTGCTGCTGCGTTTTCTGCCGGCAACCCAAAAGCGTCCCAGCCCATCGGGTGCAAGACATCATATCCACGCGCGCGCATGAAACGAGCGATGACGTCTCCCATTGAATAATTTCTTACATGGCCCATGTGCAGCCGGCCGGAAGGATAAGGAAACATTTCAAGTACATAATACTTGGGCAAAGAGCTCGGCTCCCCAGCTCTAAAAACCTGTTTTTCTTCCCAAATCCGCTGCCATCGCGGCTCGGACTCTGCAAAATTATAGCGGTCGGGTCTCATCAATGTCTGAATCCGATCAAAAGGGGAGCCCTTCTGTAATGCCGAGCCTGAGGGGCGATGTCAAAGGAGATCTTATTGTCGCCGCGAATGATTGCAGCCGACGAAAATGCGCGTTAACCACAGCTATGACCATTCGCAACCGCCTGAAAGCAGCCAAGGACACAATCGCCCGCGCCGCCCTAGACTGTGGCCGGGATCCCCACACAATTACACTGATATGCGTAACTAAAACATTTCCAACACAAGATATCCTCCCCCTGATCGACGCCGGTCAGCGCGTTTTTGGCGAGAACCGTGTGCAGGAGGCAAGAGAGAAGTGGCCCGAGCTTCGTCTGCGCCATTCAGACATTGAACTTCATCTCATTGGGCCCTTACAATCGAATAAAACGAGAGAGGCGATAGAAACCTTCGATGTTATCCAGAGCGTCGACCGGGAAAAAATTGCCCTAGCCCTATCTCAGGAAATAAAAAAAACTGGTAAAAACCCAAGACTATTCGTTCAAGTCAACACAGGAGCAGAACCCCAAAAGGCTGGCGTTCTGCCTCAGGACGCTGATAATTTTCTCAATCTTTGCAGAGAAAAATATGAGTTAATGATTACCGGCCTCATGTGCGTACCTCCCGTTAATGAACAGGCGGCTCCTCATTTTGCGCTTTTAGCCAAGATAGCCAAAAAAAACGGCCTAACCGAATTATCGATGGGGATGAGTTCTGATTATGAGATCGCAATACAGCTGGGAGCTACCTATGTTCGGATCGGATCTGCAATCATGGGAACGCGAAGCTAGGCGATCGTGATCAATACTCTTCTCGCGAGCCTTGGAAGTAGACGCGCCATGTCCTGAGACCTTAGGGCGATACATCCAGCTGTCGGCTCAAGAGCATCGGTGGCCAGGTGAAAAAAGATTGCGCTGCCCCGTCCGCGTATTGGCGGACAGATATTGTAATCTATTACTCCAACAACATCATATAAATGATCAACACGCCACATTTCCTCATGACTAAATTTTGATGGAGATCGCAACCGCCGATTATAGAGAAAGGTTGCACGATCATCACACCATATATCTTTGCGGTGGATTAACCGCCAAGATGGCGTAAGCCGTCGCGCACGCCTTAAGTAAAAAAACAATAATGCGTAACGACCAAGAGGCGTAGCGCTGTCGCCTTCACGTTTAAAACGCGTCACGCCATTCAATCCTACGGAGCATGGCACCGAAAGAGAACCAGCGCATAGTCGCGCTTGATGTGGCAGGCCACCAATGCGACGCGTCACCCTGATTTTCGTTAATGAGCGAGTATGATGGTTTTCTTTTATCACTTGAAATTATATGTTTATATTGAATGGGCTTTAATCTGAAACTAACATATAACTTTTTAGGTTTCGATCCCCAGATAAGAAAAATGCTAAATTTACTAATCTTAGCAAGCAGCACACTGGCGCGTCTACTCAAAGAGCTTGAGGGGGCTTTGGGTGATCCCTGCCTCTATATCACCTCTTCTATTGATGAACTTTTTAAACAAGCCCCAACAGGAAACAGCATTTTCCTACTTGATGCGGATGAATGCAGAAGCGCCCTCGACACAACAATAGAACAGCTGCATAAATTTAATCTCAAAGCTCCTATTATCTTGATTTGCGATAAAAACACGCCAATGACTAATCTTGCAATTAGGCTAGAGCGCCCCTTCAGACTTCAAGAGCTGCGCCAGATAATTGAACAATGTTGCCGCTTAACTCAGTTAAATCATCAAACAGAAGTAGATCACAAGAGTAGCCTCAATTTTACAGAAAAAGAGGAGGCAATCATGATAAATTTAATTAAAGCTCAAGGCGCTTGCGTAAACAAACCTACCTTGCTCAACGAAATCTGGGGATACGCGCCCAATGTCACAACCCGAACATTGGAGACCCATATTTCTCGTCTACGTCATAAAATATCTTCAACTCCAAACAGTCCATGGCTGCTCGTAACAGACGAAGACGGCTACCGCCTTATTCAACGAGAAATAACAGCCATGAATGATACGGCTCGCGACAGATAAGTAATAGAATGGATTGGTAATTTCGCATGAGTATATTTGCACAAAATTCTAGCTCAAAAACAATTTTTACCCCACATGAGGCTCGTAAAGCCGTTCTCGATGAACTGCATGCACGACCATTTTTACCCGTAAGCGCACCCAGAAGAATTTACCATTTTGCATTTGCGACCAATCATGAAGAGGCTCAGGAAGACCGTATCGCGTTAGCAAAGTTTTCCAAAAAGCATAACGCCCCACCTGCGCCAGACAGTGCAAAATTCCATTATTTTGATCTTAAAGATTGGCGATTACGTTGGGAGCAGCATACAGAATTCACGACCTATACCTGGTCCACTGATATTAATGCAACCCAGCCCTTCAGCAATCAAGATCCTTTTGCTTCGGGTGAGATCGTTTTCTTACCCCCTGGCCGCCTTATTGTTGCAACACAAATTTCAGTTGTAGATAGATCGCTATCGCTTGAATCTCTTATTCAAATGTTTAATCCACAAAGTCTATGCGTCATCGGCGTCGAAAAAGGTGGAGCGGAGGTACTGGGTGATTTTGCTGTTGATGACGCCGGCTATACAAGATTTATCTTGCGTGCGCTCAATGCCCCACCACTTGAAATAGGACGATTAGCGCAACGAATACTAGAAATTGAAACATACCGGACAATGGCCTTACTTGCTCTTCCCGTTGCAAGAGAAGTTTCGCCTGAATTGCGAATGATGGAAAAAAATCTTTCAGAAATCACCCATGCTCTCAGCTCAGCGCACAGTTCTAGAACAAGCCAAGATCTACTCAAACGCTTATCTGACCTCCTAGTATCAAGCGAGGCGCTTGCACATAGAACTGCCTTTCGGTTCGGCGCCAGTCGTGCTTATCATACACTTGTTCAGAATCGTCTACACATGTTGCGAGAAGTAAAGACCAATCAATACCCCACAATCGCTAATTTTCTTAACGCCAGACTTGATCCTGCAATAGAAACTTGCAACGCAATTGAAAAACGACAAATTCGTTTCTCTAACGACGTAGAACGCTCTACCAATCTCATGCGCACAGGCATCACGCTTGAAATGGAGCACCAAAACAGCCGACTTTTAGATGATATGAATCGCCGAAATCGCTTACAGATGCGCCTTAATGGAATGGTGCAAGGCATTTCCGTGGCTGCATTAGCCTACTATCTCACCGGACTGTTTTCTTACGTTACGAAAGGCCTGAAGGACACAGACATGCTCCCGAGAGAGCTTACAGCCGAAGCGGCCTCAGCGTTAACAGTTCCACTTGCATTAGCTCTGGCATGGGCATTTATGGCGCGCATCAAGCTTCTTTCACGCAGAGCCGCAGAAGAAGAAAATATTGAATAGCTATTGATCAAAAACGAGTGGCGTTAGAGAGCTAGGCCCGCCATTGTCACCTAATGTAATTTTTTCAACACGCGTCTCAGCTTCAGCTAGCAGCTTTTCACACCGATCTTGTAACGCTTTCCCTCTAGCATAAAGCTTCACAGAGTCATCAAGTGTCACGGAGCCTTTTTCTAGTTCTCCAACGAGAATTTCTAATTCTTCCATCGCTTTTTCAAATGGCAAACGCCCTACTTCCTCGAGCATATCCTTGCGATCATCACTCATACTATCTACTCCACCTTTTACCTGATTGAGACATGTTCAAGCCTTCTAACTATGATCCACAGGCTCAACATGACCAACAATTCGTAATATTTGAGGAAAAATATCTCGCATGCGCCTTTCTATGTCATCTACCGCATTATGAACGATGTCGACCGGCACGGAAGGACTGACGCGCCCATGATAGTTGATTATCCATCCCCCCATTGTTTCTCGCACACGCACATCATGAATATTTCTAATCCATTCATTTTTTTCGCTCAATCTCACAAGAGAACTTAAGACGGATTCTCGTGTCATTAAATCAGCATCTATTCCAGTGAGAATATGCGGTGAAAAAGGCTCAATATGAGTTTCAATTTCTACATCCGATCCAAATTCGTCACGGATAGAACGCTCAAATTCTGTTGCAATGGCATGCGCACGACCAATAGGCATTGTTCCATCTAGCTCAATATCGACGCCAATTGATAGACGACCATCAATCTGTTGCGCAATAATATTATGCGCAGACAAATGACTATGTGCAGCAACTAACATTGTGCGTTCTATAACTGTCTCATCATCCAGCGCGCGCGGTTCAATGACGACTGTCATTTTCGCCCGTGGCTCAGCCTCTAGAATAGCCATCATTGCTGCATGCTTAATATGAGCGGCCTGCTCCATGCGTAAACTGCGCGCGACACTTATTATAACTTCTCCAATGACCTCATGCCCGACACTTCTTAGCCTGATCTGATCGATGGAAATAACACCGGGAACCTTAGCAAGAGCTTGCTCAAGTCGTGGGGTAAGGTCACCTGGGGCAGTATCAAGCAATGTATTGATCGTGCGTCGACCAAGTCGATAACCTGCAATGGCGATAAAAACAGCGACTCCCAAAGCTGCCAGCCCATCGCCTTTCATAAATCCAAAATGTGTTGCTAACATCCCGATCAACACCAGAAGAGAGGAAACGAGATCGCTAGAAAAATGGACAGCATCTGCAGCAAGCGCTTCGCTATGCTCTTCTTCTGCGATAGCGCGCAATTGCGTTGAACGAAAAAAATCAATCACAATAGACAGGCCCAAAACGCCATAAACGAAAACGCCTGGATCCAGAACGATTTCTGGCTCCCGCAACCGTCTTAGCGCCTCAGCAACCACAAAAAGCGCCAATCCAAACAGAAAACCCGTCTCCACAAGGGCCGCTAAGGCTTCAAACTTACCATGACCATAATGATGCTCTGCATCTGCAGGTTTTTCAGCCTCTCTTACGGCATAATAGGTCAGCATTGTTGCTGCCGTATCAACGAAAGCGTGGCCAGCCTCAGAAAGCAAGGCAAGCGAACCAGACCAAATACCAGCAACAAGTTTGGCCACAGCAAGAAGAATACTCGCAGCAATAGAGGCTCTCGCTGCTGCGATTTTACGATTATCCGGACTCATATTGGATGGTTTGAACGTATACACGACAATCTATGCCCAAGAATGAAAGCAATTATAGATTGGGAACTAGCAAGGAGGGGAGAGAAGCGCAATTTTTTCAAAAATGTATAAACTCTTCTTAAGTAGAAATGTAACATTTAAGACAAAGGGGGGACGAATGAAATTTCTTCATACAATGATAAGAGTCGGCGATCTTGACAAAAGCCTATACTTTTTTTGTCAAATTCTTGGGTTTAAAGAACTCAGGCGCACTGACAATGAAAGCGGGCGCTATACTCTTGTCTATTTGGCGGCATCTGAAGACTACATCTCAGCCAAAGAAAGCCATGCACCGGTGATAGAATTAACCTATAATTGGGATGAGAGCGCCTATACACGGGGCAGAAACTTTGGCCATCTGGCTTTTGCAGTGGATAATATTTATGACGTTTGCACACGCATTCAAAACTCTGGCGTGATCATAAATCGACCGCCACGAGATGGCTACATGGCCTTTATCCGTACCCCCGACTCCATTTCTATAGAGCTCCTTCAAAAAGGCGCACCATTACCGCCCGAGGAGCCTTGGGCTTCAGCCCAAAACCAGGGCGAATGGTAATCATGCTAAAAATGCGCTGCAATGCAGCGCAATTGCCATTAAGGCAAGACAGATCAACGCTCATGTGGATCAGTCATGATGAAAATTGCTAATAATTAACATGGCTTTATAAAATACGGCTCATTAAGCTGTAGTTGGCTAAGAATATCGTCTTATCAATTTCTTATGCCCTCTAAATGATTGCCGTCTTAACTAACGCGCATAATTTGGCTAAGATCTTAGAACTTTCACTTAAATTTCACATATTACTTAGTGCGCTGCACCATAACAAAATCCAAATAACTCTTGCAGTTTGGATTCTTTAGACGCACGATAAGGACTACGATAGCATAGTCGATTGTTGGAAGGTCCAATCATGCTAATCGCAGATTTGATCCATTCCTGCACCAATGAGGGTGTAGCGCTTGCTGCTCTTGCCTCACTCGGGCGAGATTTCCATGAGCGCGTTCTATTATTTGCTGTGAAAAACAAAATCCTCCCAGAAACCTTTATTATAACTGTCATCAAAAAATTTGAGCTTACGGCAAGCGATGAAGATAAGGCATTATTGCACCAAAAAATTATAGGCTCAGATCAACCTTTGTTGACCGCATTGCGCCTCCTCATCGAAGAGGCCCTTGAGAAACCCTATCCAGTAATCGTTGGCTTATCTATATTACCTATCGAGACTTATAAAACAGCATCAATTAAAGGGCCTCTTCGGTTACAATGAATGTCGTTCTTAAGTCGGGAAACTGTTCATAATCGGCCGAACTCTGTGAGAGATACTGAATCATTGGGTAAGATACCTCTCATGTTTGAATTATTATTTTCTCAAGGTTTACTTCAAAAAATGATCTTTTCATAAATTTACGAGCGTATTTTTTGAATTATACGGAGTTTATTATCTCTCTCTTGCCACGAGGCTAATCTTTCTCACTGTTATTTATGCATGACTCGGAGCGCCGTTAATCATTGGGCTTAACCCCGAAAAGCCTAGAGAGATTATTTCTGGAAGGCCCCTATCACTAAGTAAAGAACTTTGACTAATACTATAGGCCGCGCTTACTAGAAAATAGAGAAATCTCATC
>Ga0208618_1001103_pt1 | contig 11003 bp, 13 predicted proteins | sample CryBogCBE18Jul08_FD_184585 | JGI IMG/M metagenome (GOLD analysis project Ga0208618, IMG submission 184585) | Freshwater microbial communities from Crystal Bog, Wisconsin, USA - CBE18Jul08 (SPAdes) | ecosystem: Environmental > Aquatic > Freshwater > Lake | place: Crystal Bog, Wisconsin, USA...
TGCAGAACCTGAGAAGTTATAGTCTTTGAAGGTATCTTGTGTTTGCAGATAATTGATAAAGTTTTGCTTAATGCCACTAAAATCTAGGCTAGCAACTTGAATATTCGTATTAGATGCCATTATCTGGACCTTTGAAGAAGAAGATTAACATTCGTTGGCGTAGTATTATTTCCAATAAAAAAGGTCAAAAAGACATCAAAACCATTTTTGTCAGGTGTAAACTGAACGTTTACATTATTGATTTTGGCTCTAGGCTCAAAATTTGTTATCGTATTTCTGATTTCGTCTGCTAAAATACTTGATGTGACGTTTGTAGCAGGTTCAAATAACAATCCAGATAGATTAGACCCTAGATTTGGTTGAAATGGTCTCTCATAAAAGTTAGTCAATAATAGATTTCTTACAGAAGCTATGACCGCCTGGTCGTCATAACGCAAGGCAACATCTTTGGTTACCGGTAACGCTTTGAACGTTAAGTCTATGTCGGAGTAGATTTTCTGTAAATTTGCCATCTGATATTTATGAGTTCAAATTGGCAAGAAGTGATGGAGAACCAATGTAATTGTTCAAAAGAAAGTTTTGCGACTGTCCAAGATTATTAAATTGACTCAAAACACCATATTGTTGCACTAAATTTGACGAATTTTGAAAGAATTGAGAATCTTGTTGTGGATAATAAGTCATTACAAAGTTAATTGTGGACACCACATTTTGTAAAGCTTGTGCATTTGCTGTACTGACGTTTGTTGTGTAATATGTTGTTCCTTCACCTTCACCATACGTAATAGTGTGTGCAGTTAATGAATTTGCTAAAATATTAGTAAAATAAGTCATCGTGCTATATAAATTGGCTAATGTATTGCCTAATGTAACACTTGAGAAGTTACCCATAATAACAGATGTATTTGCAACTCCATCAGATTGACTTGTGATGTACGACAACATTTTACCTTGTGCGGTAGCCGTGGTATAATGTGGTGTAGTAGTGTCTGAATCTGGTGGAATCACATTAGATTGTTTATTTGTTATGTACAAATAAGAATTGGCTGTATTTGATGACAATATGGAAGATGTTGAGTAAACATTTGCTACTGCAACATTCACTGATGCATTTGGTGGATCAGCAAATAAACCATTTGTCAAAGAAACTAATGTGTTAGATGTATTCCAAATTTCTTGTGTTATATTGGCTACAGGATTAACAAAGAAGTTACTGACAGTATTACTGGCTAAAGCATTAACCTGCCATGGTCTTAATAACGATGGCAGTATTGTCATTTGTGTATTTACATTAGTGGTGTAATTCTCAGACAATGCATTGATTGTCGGATTAGCAGAATTAAACCCTAGTCTTGCGTAAACGCTCATAATATATTATACTCCTATTTCAGACGGTGTTGGTGGACCAGTTGGTCCTTTTGGCGATATGTGAATATGTGAATTATGTAGGTTCAAGTTAACTGTATCATAGGCCCAAACTGCACTCATTACACCAAATGTTCCTAATGGTGCAGAAACTTCAGCTACGGCAGTAACACTACCTGGTGTTGCAACAGGAATACCAGCAGAAAAACCACCATCAACTGTAACAAAACCTTGAATGCCTGCACCCATACCTAGTAATGCATCTACTCGACCAAGAGATGTTATTTTACTTGCTATAATCTCACCATCAACAGATAAGTCACCAGATATGTGTTGATAATCACTTGCATTTAGTTTGAATCCGCCACCTAAAGCGCCACCAGCATTAAGAATTGTATCACCTTGAGAAGTTAAACTACTAACACCTTCAACCACTTGTGTGTAGTTACCTTTGATATGCTGTTCTACATTGCCATCAATCTGCTCTATTAGGTCGCCTTGGACATGTATCTCACAATCGCCTTGAACCTCAATTTTCATGCGGCCTTGCACTAATATATTTCTATTATTGATAGTGATTTCATAACCATCACCATATACCTTATGCACCTCATCACCATTAGGATGCATCTCAATGAATGTGCCTGAGCGGTGTTGCAGTCTTACACGTTCTCTTGTAGGAGTGTCATCCAACTCAAAAGAATGGCCACTAGGCGTCTGTGTGGCATTATTGTATGGATATACCGGTTGGTATTGTGAGTTTGCTGCTGATTCAGGCTCAGTCCATGCTGTAAAAAAATCTGGTTGATCCATTCAATTTCCTTATGGTTGTGATGCTGTATTTGCAGTTGAACCAAATGAAGGTGGCGAGTTCGATACAGTTGAGTTGATACTTGCTGTTATGGCATTTACTGTGGCTTGAGTAGGTGTACCTGATGCAGCATTCAAGATAGCATTATTTGTTGCGCTATTATATTGATTAGCATTGTTAGTTGATTGATTAATAGACTGATTAATTGTAGTTTTTAAGTTTGTTGCACTCTTTGCTGACTGAACGGACTGATTCAGAGAAGTTTGAAAGTTCTTCAAACAGTCCTTCAAAATAGCCTGCAATTGTTTAGGCAAACTCTCAATGTATGTAATGATTTGTGTGATATCTTTTGCTAAGTTAACAATCAATGAAACGTCATAAACAATTTGAGCAGCTCTGTTGATTGCTTCATTTACTAATCTAATGTAATATTTAGCAGCTGAAACTTGCAAAGAAACAATGCCTGTTGGATCAGCACACAAAGCAGACAATAAAGCAGTAACGATTGCCCTAAAACCTTGTTGCAATTGATTTATGGCTGCACGAATAGCGTTTGCTGCGGCCATCTTACCATTCTTAACTGCATTTTGTAAGGCTGCAATAGGATTTATTAAACCACTCAAACTTAAACCATCAGAAAATGTAAACTTAAAGTCACAAACGTGTGATAGATTTACATTGTTGTTTAATAGTGCTGAGTTGACTAGTGCGCCTCTAGCAAGACCCGGTACAGTTTGTGAACCTGCTGTATAAAAGTAACCACCATTAGGTAAAGAAGGTGATTTTAATTCAAAAATTGCACCACCATTGACAATACTTGTTGGTGCTGGATTTGAAAAGAATGGAGATGTAACTGCGGCCTCTGCATTGTTTAATGCATTAGTTACTGTATTTGTAAGTACGTTTGTAGCAGCAGTAACTGAATTTGTTGCTATATTTCCTATCGTTGCCATTATGTTGCACTTTCTTCTGAACTTTGTGTAACAGGTGACGATGTTGCGGTGTTTGCTGCGGCAAAACCAGGTAACATACCCATCATAATGGGAAACTGTCCGCCTTCACCGTCCATAAAGAAACCTACAACCCAATCACCTATTTCAAGTGGTTGAAATTGTTTAGCTGTATTTATTGAGTTCATTGGGTGTGCCCAAGGCAAATCTTTGGTAGGAATCAAAGACTTATCGTCTGTATGCCAACCAAAAATACGGACTTGGCAACGACCTAGTGCTAATGGGTCAACTCTATTTTCTACTTCACCAACCCACCAAATAAAACCATTAAGGCCTGCAAAATTATTTACTGTTTTCATTATCCACTCACAATATTAGACCATGTTACAGAACCATCATTGATATCAGGATACTGATGTGGCACACTTTCTTTTGCTATCTCTAATACAGTTTTGAAATCATTTTGCGTAATCATGTGTCTGACAGCAGTGACCAAATAATTACCAGAATAGAACAAATCTAGTTCTTTACTTGATGGATCTTTAGATAGCAATTCAAATTCAATAACAGTACCAACCGTCAACAAAGGATCACCAGGAACTGATATCTTTACTCTTGTATAATTAGCTAATGCCAATTGAGCAGTTCTATAAGGTATGTATGTCTCTGCAAAAATGTTTTGTGAAACTGAACCTGGATTTGCCTGAACAACTGCATTATTGGCTTCATCAAAATTTGAAAACACCAACTTTAATGTAGATTGGCTTGCTTCATTCATCATTTGACCTTTACGATTTACGTAATTGTTAGTCACTGGATGATTGTTCAAACCACCTGTATCTGGATTATTCCAATATTGTAAGTAATCAAAATTTGTAATTATTCTTTTACGAGTCAATATGTCAACTGATATCAATTGATTAGCAAACATACCAGAATTGACAGCATTCAATGTATCATATGAATTAAGAATCTCATAAGTTGTTACATTATACACTTCTTCTGTTAGATTTCCTTGTTCAATATTCTTTGGATCATAACTGTAAGTGTTGTATATGTTTACATCAGGTCCATCAGTTAGGACCTGTAATGACTTAAATTTGAAGCCGTCTTTGTCTTCATAGAAAAGCATATCTGCACCTGGCCATGGTGGTGCAGGTCTAGCATAGTTTGATAACCAATTGATAGCGTCTAATGGTTTTAGATTTGGTACAAGAAAACTGTATGTTCCATATGTATCATCAATTTGTAGTCTATTTTCACTTATGCCTAGACTATTAGTGCATATGTCTCTGATGACATCACTTACTGGCATATTTGGATAAGACTTACTTAGTTTGTATTGTTCTGATACAATCAATTCTTCAGAACAAAATTGCAATGTATACACTTCAGTGGACATATTAGCTGCAAGTTTTCTTTTATCCATCTTGTAGACACGAAACTTTTTATTGATTGTGTCATCTGGATTATCATACTTTGCAAAAGTTAACAATAAGAATTCATTACCATTCAGACCTAAAAGTTCTGCATATGAGTTGGATTCTGTTACCATTACATAGCCTGAAACCACACCACCAAACAAATCTTCATGGTATGAAATTTCATTCATAATGTACCTAACGTCTATAACACCTGTTGAAGTTAGAAGTGTTACGTTTGTTAGGTCATAGTCACGTGGGTTAAGAATGCCTGTAGAAGCCAATTTTTATCCTAAAATAGAGAAGACAATTGTTTTTCTAGTACGCCTGCATAATTTACATTAACAAGATTGATGCTTCGTTTTGCTTCGTTCACTTGAACTTCATAATCAAAAATGTTTTGTGGATATGCATTTGTTACAACTGTTACACTTGCACCACTAGGTAAAATTGCAGTTTGAGTGCCTTTGGTTACATTTGCATATGCGTTTTGGTCAATGAAATAAATTGTTGTGTTTGATTCTAACGATGTGGAATCAGTAGTAGTTACACTTTCAACGTATTGATATACCGTATTCTGTGTATATGTCAAAACTTGTGAAGATGTTACATTTGCAACTGCAATGTTCAATGAGTTAGCTGTTGCAGATTTATATTTGTCAACCAAAAAATCATTGAATAGATTTGGATCCATTGGCCAATCACCAATTGGATCTAAAATTTGACTTCCATAAAGTGTTATCCAATATCTGTAACTGTCATTATAATACTTTTGAGCAATGATATCTGGTGTATCGCCACCTTTAATATCATATGAGTAAAACAATAAAGCATTGTTCAATAAAGACGGAACAATCTCCGTTCTCTCCATGATGTTAGTCACATTGACAAAATTGCCATTGTAATCTGGCATTTTGATGATTGGAAGTTGTTGAAAGTATTTCATTAACGTAATCCTGCAACAGAGTCTGAAGTTGTTTTGAATGGAGATGTTTGGTCTGCACCATAACCTGCGGCAATCTTAGCCTTAGTAACAATCTCAATCTCTTGGAAGCCTAGTGTCAATTGTGTTTGAACTGGCGCACCATCATTGTGTGCGGCAAAACCACTTGGTGCATAGTTTACGTCAATATCTGTTAATACACAATCACCGTATCTTGGTAAGAACTTGTTTTCATCTGTGTTGAACATGAATTCAATGTTGAAATATGATGGAGGAACAAAGAACATACCACTAACTGCATTGGTGGAAGTGATTAAATCTGGTGCAAAATGATATTTGAATACAGAAATGATTTGATTGACCATCAATGCTTCTTCTTCAGAAGCAGGTGTAAAGATGAAATTCAACTGAAATTTTCTAAATCCTACACCACGATAAATGACTTGTAATTGTGGGTTGATTGCATAACCTTGTGTTTGTAAAGCAACATCAGCGAAGGCTGCACCACCAAGGCCAATCTTATTCAATAAAGCATTTGTACCAAAGGCCGCAGCTGCAATAATAGTGGGGTCAACTGAAGATGCTTGTGATGGATTTTTAGAACCATCACCACCATTTAATGCAGAAACAATGGCTTGAACACCTGTCAAACCTTTGCCTAAATCATTTGTCAAGCTCAACTCATCATAAGAGGCATTATAAGATGCGGTTAGTGTATCAGGCATGTATAAACATATAACACCAACAGAATCCGTTGTTTGTGGTTGATAATCAAATGTAGAAACTCGTCTTGCAATATCTTTTAATACGGAATCTCCTTCATTGCCTGAGACAGGAGTAGAAGGTACTATTCTTTTAACTGAAAACTTAACATAATGGTTCTTGGTAGAAGAACCTAAATCAGCTGGGTAAACCAATGGAGTCAAAGATGGAGCAGGAGCATCTAAAGCTGCCAGTGGTCCAGTGACCCTATCTATCGTTGGTCCAGTTGAAATGGAAGTTATATCTATTGCCATTAATTTCTCTAAAAAAGATTATACATACTATTTATGGCATATTCTGGCAAATTTACACCTAAGAATCCACAGAAGTACGTGGGTGACTACACCAATATTATTTATCGCTCGTCTTGGGAGGCGAGAGTAATGAACTGGCTCGACAAAGAACCAAGTATTATATCTTGGGCTTCAGAAGAACTTATAATTCCATATGTTTCACCTGTTGATGGCAAGAGGCACAGATACTTTCCAGACTTCTTGGTTAAGGTTAGAACTAAAGATGGCAAGCAAAAAACCATGTTGATAGAAATCAAACCTAAGAAACAGGCCATGGAACCAGTCAAAAAGAAAAGAATCACAAAACAATACATTCAAGAGGTTGCAACATATGGCATCAATCAAGCCAAATGGAAAGCAGCCACAGAATTCTGTTTGGATAGAGGTTGGGAGTTCAAAGTCTTAACAGAAGAACATCTTGGGTTCTAACCTAAATATAATATGACTTCAAAACTTACAGATTTAGCAGAAGAAAAGAAATCGGCAGGACATAAAACTATGTCCAAAGATGCTGTGTCTTGGCTTCAAAAAAAGATAGATGAGATTAAAAGACCATCTGCCATACCAAATACTATTAGAGGTGAAGTAGGTAGACAGAAGCAACCTGGCCAGTTAAGAATTGGCATGTTGTATTGTTATTATTATGATCCAAAGACTAAAGATGACTTACCATATTGGGATAGATTCCCAATGGTGTTGATACTAGAGAAGTATAATGATGGTTTTTTGGGTTTGAATTTGCATTATCTACCTGTTAGATATCGTGTTGCATTTTTACAGAAGTTAATGAAGTATGCTCAACTGACACCTGAGCAAGATATTAGAAGAATGAGAATTTCTTATGATATTTTACAGTCAACTAGAAGATTTGCAGAATTTAGACCTTGTTTGAAGCGTTATCTTTACAGTCATTTGAGGTCTAGAATTCTAATGATAGAACCTAATGAGTGGGATGTGGCAACTATGTTACCAATCCAACAATTTAGAGGTGCAAAACCACAAAAAGTGTGGATGGATTCAGTAAAAGAATACAAAGAGCATATGGCTCATTTTAACCAAGACAACGAATAATGGCATTATCAGATTTTTTATCTTCATTTACGACAGATGTAGCAAGACCTAATAAGTTTGATGCTACTATAATCGTTCCTGCCTTGTTACAAGATTTCAATCCAATATTGCGTAACTTGACACTACGTTGTGAGGCCACAGAACTTCCAGGTAGAACCTTTGGTACTGTGGATCAAAAGTTTGGTTCTAATCCAACAACTAAATTTCCAATACATTCATCTTATAATGACCTAACAATGACGTTCATTGTGTCTGGTGATATGTCAGAAAGAACCTTCTTTGATGTATGGATGGAGTATATTAATCCAACCAGAACATTTGATTTTGATTATAAACAAAACTATGCATCTACAATTACTGTAAAACAATATGACTTACAAGATGTCATTGTTTATGCTGTCAATCTCTTTAATGCATATCCTATTGCAGTCAATCAAATGGACTTAGATTGGTCTAATGATGGTTTCCATAAACTGACTGTGGTGTTTGCATACGATTACTGGCAAAATGCAGGCCTTGAAAATCTTGGAACTATACTACCAACTATCAATCAAGCATCTTTACCATTTAGTTCATATACAGATATTGGCTCAGCAGACGCTTACTTCACACAATCATCGAATTTCAATTCGTTATCTACTGTACCAGAAACATACGACCAATCTTTAGTTGATGCATCTATAGCACAACAACAAATTGATGCTGCAGCAACATACGATGAAGAACAAGCAAGAACTGAACAAATTATTAGTGACCTATCATCAACATCTGATGAATAATTTTAATGGAGTGAAATATAATGGCTTTACCAAAAATTGATGTACCAATTTATGAATTGGATTTACCTTTGTCTAAGAAACACATTCGTTTCAGACCTTTTCTAGTTAAAGAACAACGTAATCTTATGATGGCCATGGAGGCCGATGATAAAGAAACGATTGAAAAGAATATCAAACAAGTTCTACACAATTGCACATTGACTGAGAACATTGATATTGAATCATTGCCTATCATTGATATTGAATTCTACTTTTTGAATCTACGTGCTCGTTCCGTTGGTGAAATAGTAGAAAACAAATATCGTTGTGAGAATGAAGTTGATGGTAAGAAGTGCGGTAACTTAATGGATTCTAAAATCAATCTATTGGACGTTAAGGTTGACATGACCAATGTACCAGACAGTTTGGTTAAAATAACAGACAAGATTAGTATTGGCATGAAGTATCCAGAATTCTCTATTTTAGACAGAGCCACTAAGTTTGAAAATCCAACCGACATGGCTTTTGATATGATTGTTGAAAGCATTGAGTTTGTTTTTGATGGTGAACAATACTACTATGCAAAAGAAACAAGTCCAGGTGAGTTGATTGAGTTTATTGAATCATTGAATCAAGACCAGTTTGCAAAGATAGAAGAATTCTTCAATAACTTACCAAAGTTAAATAAGAAACTAGAATTGACTTGTAAGAAGTGTAAGTTTCATCACACGATTGAAGTGGAGGGCTTAGACAGTTTTTTCGGCTAGTGATGCGGCATGATAACTTGAGAAACTATTATACAACTAATTTTTCTCTCATGCAGCATCACAAATACAGTTTGATTGAACTTGAAAATATGATTCCTTGGGAAAGGGACATTTACGTTGCTATGCTTATACAATACATTGAACAAGAAAACGAAAAAATTAAGCAGAAGCAAAGTAGATGACAGAAAACCGCAGCGAAGACTATAAAAAAGCAGCCGAGACCAGAAAACGTGGTATACTCGGCAACATCACTGACAATATAGTTGCCGGTAATAGTGTTCGTGGTTCTATTAAGTCTGGTATATCAGATTCTTTCAAAGCCAAAGCTACAGGATTAAAAGAGAAATTTGATCCAATTAATATTGCAAAAACATTTACTGGCAATTTAGGCGGTGCAATTGTTGGTAAGATGATGGGTAGAAGTATGGAAGATATTGCACACTTTTCCGGTATTAAACTAAAAGAAAAAAGTGCAGGTCAAGTAGGTAATGTTAATACTGCACTTTATACTACAATAGCAAGAAGTAGTAGAATGAGAAAAGGTGATAGTCTTTCTGATGTGGCTACAAAATTATTATTTTTTGTGAAAAGTTCTCGTGAAGAAAAAATCAAACAAGAAGAACTAGATAAAGATTTTGATAAAACCAAACACGAAAAAGAAAAAGAGAGACATGAGCAGTTATTAGAGGCTATAGAAGAATCAAAAAGCAAAGAGATTCCTGAAAAAATGGATGAAAAACTTGATAAAAAAGAGCCTAAAAAACCTGAAGTACCAACACCTAAAACACAAACATCTGTTCCAAAAACTCCAGAAGTAAAACCTACAACAGTTAAACCTGCTGAACCAGAAGCACCTGTTACGCCACCAAAGACAACTACGCCTGAACCAGAGGCACCTACAATCACACCATCTAAAACAGCAACACCAGAAGCTGCACCTTCAATAACTGAGAGAGTAAAGAATTTCTTTACATCAAAACCAGCATCAACTGCCGCAAAAGTTGCAGTTGGTGTTACTGCTGCGGCCGCACCAACTACATTAGGTGATTTGATTGCTAAGAAAGGTGAGTCAGGTCAAGCAGGTTACAATGCAGCCAACATGGGTACTAAAGGTGGTAAGATACAAGGACTGAAACAACCTGTAAACTTAGAACAACTGACAGTTGGCGAAGTGATGGAAAGACAAAATATAAAATGGGGTTCTAAAGATGAAGATAAGAAACTGTTTGCTGTTGGCAAATATCAAGTTATTCCTGGAACATTAAAAGATGCTGTTACATCATTAGGCATTAGTAAAAGTGATAAGTTTGATGCTAAGACACAAGAAAAAATCTTCAATGAATATTTGTTAAAGGTTAGAAAGCCATCTTTGCAAGCCTATTTGGTGAGTAAAGAAGATGATCCTATGCTATTAAAGAAAGCAATACATGAGTTGTCCTTAGAATGGGCATCTATTGCTGATCCAAACATTCCTGGTGGTACAACCTCACATTACGGTAGTGGAAACAAAGCATCTATTTTTGTTCCTGAAATGGAACAAGTGTTGAGATTAGAAAGAGAAAAGAACACTAAAACTGTAGCAACACCAACACCGGCATCAAATGGTGTTGGCACTAAACTGTCCGCAACTTCTGTACAAAATCAAGATTTAACACAAAAAACACCACAAAATACTGTGGTGGTAAATAACTCTGTGACAACTGTTAGTGGTGGTACAACTAATCAACAAATGATGATGCCGCAAACTAAAGACATTAAACCAACTTATATGGCACACTAATGAAAGTAATAACTAAAAAATTAAAAGAAGAAATCTTTGTATGGGATCCAAATGCTTTTGGTGGTAAAGGTTATTGGTTTGT
>Ga0208618_1001106_pt1 | contig 10982 bp, 7 predicted proteins | sample CryBogCBE18Jul08_FD_184585 | JGI IMG/M metagenome (GOLD analysis project Ga0208618, IMG submission 184585) | Freshwater microbial communities from Crystal Bog, Wisconsin, USA - CBE18Jul08 (SPAdes) | ecosystem: Environmental > Aquatic > Freshwater > Lake | place: Crystal Bog, Wisconsin, USA...
GGAATAGACACAGTGCTGGGTGACGCCGATGATGGATATTTGCCCAGCGGATTTGATCAAATTTGGCTGCAACATACTCCTGGACAACCCAATTTCCCCCCCAACATGCACATTGGGGCTACAACGCCTTATGGACGGGTACTTGGTGCTACTCAGTGCTTTTTAAATCCGGGGGGTTCGGTGCAACTTTGGGGCTCCCCCTCAACAACTGCGGATCTTCTTTTTAGCCCATCTGCTTCAAGAAATTTTTGGGGCCAAGATGCACCTATTTATTCGGACACTTTCGGCTATAAAGGTTCAATGGGCATAAGAGCCGGGATCAAATCCGTATCTGTGGTGAAATCAAATTGATCCGCCTCATTCAACGGCGATGAAAGGTTTTAGTTGCTCCGCTGCGGCCTGAACCCTCAGTTCAAGCATCTTTGCGCCTAAGGTTTGCCTTGATAACTCGGCCCTTCCTGTTGCACCAGTTTGAGGCCGACCTGGGACTTCTTTTTGTCTTAATGCCGCCTTTCTGACCGCGCTGGGTCTCGCGGCCATCAGTTCGGAGGTATCCGCCACGCCGGCGTGCTCACCCCAATCCGCCCTATCAATACCTGATTTGGATAATACAGTCTCCTCTATGGTGGGGTCATAGTAGGCACTAAGGTTTAAAACACGTACGCCCATTGTCTTCCACTGAAGATTTAGTTGATCAGCGACTAACCCCTGCAACTCAATACTTTGTCCATGGTCACCTAAAAAGACAATGCATTTAAAGCCTGATAAGTAAAGCGACACAGAAATATCAATCAAGACTTTGGAGAAAGTGTCATCACTGACCCCCAAAGTGCCTGGAAACAGCAAATTCCCCGAGGGGTGCGCAAAATCTCCCTCGGGCACGTAGGGCAAAACGGGAGCCACAAAGGTTTTACCAACTTTTACTGCAATGCGCTCAGCACTTTGTTTGACCACAAAATTATGCTTTCCTAAAGCCAAGTGGGGTCCCCCTTGCTCAGTCCCGCCTGTGGGAACAATCACGGTCGTAAATCCAGCGTCTAGTTTGGCTTGAAGTTCGGGCCAAGTAAGGTTTTCTAGATAAACGCTCTCAGTGAGAGATTGCCTTTGATTTTTCTGTTGCTGTTGTTTGTCTTTGGCAAAAAGATCTGGACTCAAGCAAAGACATAAAACAAATAAAAAAGCAAAGCAAAGGGAAGTTTTTGCGATTTTGCAATTGAATTTTTTTAAAAAGACAATATTATTAAATTTTGGTGTAGTCATCTAGATACAGGTGGTTTTCTATGATGGTAGATAATACTTTAGTCGGAACATTTTTTCATAATGATTTATGTAATCATCTCCACACATTTCAAACGAAAATTTATTTTGCTCAATTAAAACCTTTGACAAATCATCTATGTTTGATTTCATAAATCCTGAAACGCTTTATCAGATTGTTTACCAATTTGTTTTTCAGCTGACACTCGCTGTAACAGCCCCCTTAAGGTCGAATTCAGATATTTACTGGGCTTATCTGTTGAGTGCCTTGCTGCTAGGGCTTTTAGTTACAGCCTCTCAACACGCCCAAACCCCGAGCCAAACGAGCACAGGCGAGGCACAACCATTTACTTTTATAAAAGGTTTTTTCAATAAACATTTTTCGGCATCTTTGTGGACTCACCCCTCTGCACTATTAGATATGCGTTTTTATTTTGTAAATGCTATTGTATTTCCTTGCCTATTTGCACCCATCGCACTACAAAGCCCTGTGGTGGTTGATTTGTTGAGTCACATTTCAAATAACTGGACAAACTGGACGAGCTTGTCTGAAGTCGTTCAGCCCTCCTATTGGACGGATTTGGGCGTAATCAGCACCTTCGCAGTAAAGGCCCTTTACACTGCCCTTTTCTTTGTAGCCTATGACGGCGGGAGATTCTTGGCGCACAGCTTACTGCACGATAACAAATGGTTGTGGGAGTTCCATAAAATTCATCACTCCGCTCAAGTGCTGACCCCTTTCACCAGTTTTAGAGTGCATCCCGTAGACCTGATCATCATGGTCAGCGTACCCGCACTTACTACGGGTTTGGTGACTTGGTTGTTTATTTGCTTTGTCAGCAAGGATATAAACTTTTACACCCTACTCGATTTGCATATATTTATTTGCCTCTTTAACTGCGTCGATAATTTAAGGCATTGGAATGTATGGCTAACCTACCCAGCCCCCTTTGATAGGTGGCTCATCAGCCCGGCCCATCACCAACTTCACCACAGCGCTGCCCAAGAGCATTGGGGATGCAACAGAGGATTTGAGCTTGCAATTTGGGACCGCTTGTGCAAAACGATCATTACACCCAGCAAAACCCCAATGAATATAAAACTGGGGCTCGGTGATGAAGACCAAACTGCTTGGAAAACCCTGACTCATCTATATTGGAACCCCTTTAAATCTCTGTTCAAACAGGTTTACACCCACCATAAAGTCTAAACTGCGCCTCATTCAAACAAAGTCTCGCCCAGGATTATCAACAATATTAACCCCCAAGCTTGATCAAGGCGACAAATTGTCCAATTAGAGTTGCGAACTTTTATTTATCAAATAGACCTTTAATCAGAATCTGTAAGGATCTGACTGTCCATTGATTTGAGTTTTTTTGTATTGCGGCCAATATTTGGCCTTGTATCTCAATAAGTGCAAATATAATAATGAACAGTTGATTATTTTGATACCTAAGCCAAATGATTTTCCCAACGCTGGAATCCCCTACTAATTCATGACTTATTTGAATTGCTTTTCAATTGCTTTAGTTTTGCTATTCGTCATGATTGGAGCCCAAAAAGGGTGGCTATCGCAGGCATATTATTTAATGATTGGTATTGTTATTTATGTCTTTGCAAAAAGAATTGATAACGGGGAATTTCTTATTGTCCTCTTACCCAATTTAAATATTCAGACTCAAAAGATCGTTCATTTCCAGGGCACCTGCATAGTAGTTTTTCTTATTTTTTACGCATTTAAGAGACTACACAGAAATTTCTTTAAAATTGTGGACGAGGTCCCTGGGCATAAGGCCATCGGTGGAATACTTGGGTTTGTGAATGGTTTTTTGATTTTATTATTTATATACTTCACCATCGGTCTTACTAACTTTAAAGACGACCCAGCATGGACTGATTCTTTAGAGTATCAGGTCTCAAATGCCATTTGGGTATTGATGAATTAAAGCACATCCACTTAAGTGAGTTTAAGTAGGATTTATCAAGGTTTTTGTCAAACCACTATTAGATAATGAATTTGACATTCCTTTTTTAAAACGGAGAAGGTGTTGGATTCGTAACTTGGTATCTGGTTTTCCGCACACAAATGTAATCTCTAATTAACTAGGCTAAAAGCAATTATGTTTTACAAGCTTATGTTGAAGATGCTTACGATTTATTATCTCTCACGCTCTCAATCATGATAACTTGGCATTTTTTAACCATATTATCCACAAGTGTCGCAGCATTGCTTACGCCAACCGTAGCAACAAATACGCCTAAGAAAAAAGAAAGGATATAACCCATGATTTATACCTACAAAATAATTTTTTAAATACTTACTAACCACCACACAGTCAATACCATTTACTGACTTTAATGAATCGGATTACAAACAATTAACTTTAGATTAGTAGATGCAATTCGATCAAATTCATTCTCAAAAAATCTTTCTATTTCAAGGATGAAACTTGTATATAGCACCGCTTGAGTTGACGCCGCCATTTGAAGTTACGCCGTAATAATAGCCATCTGAGCCTGCGGTCAGTCCTGCGTATGGAGTGGCACCATCCGAGGACAATCCAAATGAGTAAACCATATTCTCTACGCCTAAAGTGGTCACAGAAAATATCGTCCCTTTTCCGTAATTACCTCCACTTTGTGTAGTACCGTAAATAACATTATTTATTTGTAATAAATTACCCGTCGGCTTAGAACCATCAGCGGATCCAAAGCCATCAGTGGTTCCATAAAAAGAATAAATCACTTTGTATAAAAGCCCATCCGTTGATAATCGGAAAACTACGCCAGCATTCGCTGTGCTTCCTGAACCGCTGCCTAAAGTAGTTGTTCCGTATAAGTAACCGTCCCCCCCCAATAAAAGCGGACTATAGGGTGTCGCTCCATCTGTTGTACTACCGGTAAAGGTATGTAATGTAGTTAATGTAGTTAAATTACCAGTGGTTTTTATTGCAAACACAGTGCCACCTCCACTTGCTGTTCCGTTCAACGAGCTAACCGAAGTTGTCGTTCCGTACAAAGTTCCTGAGGAATCTAGAATTAGGCTGGACTGAGGGTACGCACCGTCATTGGGTGAAGTGCCAAAACTATATATTACCCTTTCAGCCACAACACCTCCGATGAGTGTAATTCTGTAGACAGTACCAAGGTTTTTATCTCCTCCCCCCTGAAAAGTCGTTCCGTAAAAAGCGCCGTCAGGTCCTTGAATCAAGCCACCAAACGGGCCGGCACCATCACGACTTGAAGCACCAAAAGAATAAACAACTCCCGCCCAGCTTGCTACACCGGAGGATAGTGAAACTTTGAAAACTGTACCGTTGTTATATAGTCCACCATTTGTTGTAGTTCCGTAAAGATTTCCATCACTACCTTTGACAAGACCCGCAAAAGGTATCGCACCATCGGAATTAACTCCACTTCCAGTGAAAGCGTGAATAAGTGTGACTACTCCTGCTAAATTGACTGAATATACGCCCCCATAGCCCAGTGCGCCTGACTGAGTTGTTCCGTAAAAAACATCTCCCACTTGAATCATCGTTGCTTGAGGGCTTGCCCCCTCGGAAGAGGACGCCATAGAGTGCATCAGGCTATAGCTCGTATTAACGGTTGGAACAGCGCTTGCAGTCGTATTGCTGGGACTACTTCCAGAACATGTTAGTGCTCCAACAGCTAGGGAGCAACCTGTACTTCCCCCACCACCCCCGCATGAACAAAGCAGCAAAGATATCAGAGTGGGCAGGATGAGTTTAAAAAGGTATTTCATCTTATCGTGCATCCAGGAAATTCTGAGTCAACTTGTCTGCAGTAAGGACCTAGTTTAGGTTTGGCAGGCTCACGCTTAGTTGCCTCATCCCCCGTTTTGTCATCTAACTTTCCAGCCTCTGGTTTAGTTGGATCCTGCAACTGCGGTTCAGGTTTTTTAAGGCTTACAGTTTGGGTCGCATTTGTTTTTGAATCTCTTGTCTCAGGTGCACTAGGTTTCATGTTTTTTGAAGGCCCCTCAGCTCCGACCAATCCTCTGCTGACGGGATACGTTTTTACGACTTCGCTAACACCCTCACTCGCAACTGGTTTAGCAATATTTTGTTCTGCTCTAGTAATATCAGATGCTTCACAAGACTTAACTACAAAGATGATTTTCGTTGGATATTCAAATCCCGCCTTTGTCTCAAGGTCCACAATTGCACCCAACCCTCCCCCCACTAAAGCATTACCCAAAAGCGTGACGTTACCTGATGAGGAAATACTGACTTTGTGGGCTTCAAAATCATCCCCTTTGCAAGTTAGTTCTAGCTCGTCATAACCTTTGTGCAAGTTAATGGTTCCTGGTGTCTTCACAAACCATGATCCCATCTCATTTTTGATCTGACACTCAGCCTTGACCTTTTTATCTCCACACTTGGTCTCAAAAGAGACATCTTGAAAACTACCAAGCATGACAGAAGCACAACCACCCATGATCAACAATAAAGGGACGGTTATAGATTTGAAATTTAGGGAAAGATGTTTCATATCAATATCTGCTGCTACTTGGAGTCAGTGACACATCTGCCTTAAAAAGTTATTAAACGGATCGCCTGTCGGACTGTGTTTGAGTTAAGAGGCGCTATAAAACGCTCTTCCCTCCCCCTCTTACTTTTATGAATGCAAAAGCCTTCATACTCGACTCACAACACCTTCAGACCTATTAAATCGGCTTGGGAGAGATTTACTTGAGTAATGAAGTCTTTAGAAGATTTGATTTATTTAATATTAAAGTATTAAATATAAAACCTAGAAGCTATAAAACTAACTAACTCTCAACTCAGCCCGTAGAAGTTGTGTTCTTGGCGTTGCCTAAAACGAGTGTGGGCTGAACAGGCAAAGCTGTAGGAACCAGTTGTACTGCGTTATTAACCGCAGTCAAGCTAGTCGTAGCAACCGTAGTCAACCCACTGTACTGGGTCAAGGCGGCTCCCAACGCGTTTGTCATATTTGCGGACTGGGTGTTAAGGGTAAGCCCATTTGGGGCAGAGGCCTGGTTAGATGAGTATTGGTTCAAAATCTGCGTCAACTGAGAGGATGCACTTGAGGTCGCAGCGGTTGAGCTCAACCAGACATCGGCCATTTCAAAGGTTTGTCCATTTGTCGTCGTATAGCTTGAAATCATGCCAACGGTATTACCATTGCTCTCTTGATTTGCAACAACCGCGTTCAAGTTAAGCGATTGAATATTCAACTGCGCCAAGGTAAACAACGTACCCACAGGCGTGGTACCTTTAGTCCCCGTGTCCACCCAAACTTGAAGTTGATTAAAAATAGGATCACTTGCATTGATCACGCCATTATGATTTGTATCAAAAGCAGATAGCGCAGCAAATCCATTGGAAGCCGTTTGTCCGCTTGGCATCACAGTTGCACTGCCAAAGAGCTGTGATCCGTTGCTAATAGTGGTGGCGCCGTTGGGCAAATCAACAAGGAATCCCTCTCCCTGGGTAATCCAGCCCACACTTGCGTTAATTCCAGAGTTGTTGAGGTCAAACTGAACACCTGATTGACCAATCCCTACAGTTTGAACTCCTGAGCCTGTCAGATCAAGCACCAAAGGAGAGATAGTTCCCAGCGCAGCGACTTGAGGTCCGGATAGATAAGACAGCTCAGCAGGTGTTAGCGCCATTTTCTGAGTTGTGGACATGCTGGTGATTTGAGGAATCGTTAAAGCCTGTACGCTGTTTCTGTTTAGAGCCGCAATTTGAGTTGTAGTAAGCGCACTAAATTGAGTTGTCGTGAGTTGGGTGATCTGGGCTGGGGATATCCACCCAATTTGAGCGGGTAACAACGCAGAAACGGCTGAAGTGGACAAGGCCGCTGCTTGGGTAGGAGTTATCATTTGCACTTGACTATTTTGAAGCACACGAACCTGCGAGGAAGTCAGCGCATTGACCTGAGCAGTCGTTAGAGTACCAATTGCATTAGGCGTTAAATACTGCACTTGCAAAGCACTCAAGCTTGGGATAGTAGCGGGATTTAAATTTGACAATTCATTAGAAGTGACAGACAAAATATCTTGAATACTGATAGCAGCTACCTGAGCGTTCGTAAAGGCACCTAATTCACCTGGCGTAAGAGAGGCAAATTGTGCAGGACTGAGCAAAGAGACCTGAGTGGTCGTTAGGGAACTGAATTGAATTGGATTCAGGCTTGCAACTTGTGCAGGTGAGAGTGAGCCAATCAAGGAGGTGCCAAGTGCACTCAACTGCGAGGTGGTTAGAGAAGCTGCAATAGTGGTCGATAAATTTGACAACTGAGCGGGGGTTAAAGCATTCATTTGATCAGAGCTTAGAGCGCCGACCTGAGTGGTTGTCAATGTATTGATTTGTGAAGGAGCAAAGGCACCAATTTCTGTGGGTAGCAGACTTTGTACCTGCCCGGTTGTTAATGCGCCGATCTGCGCAGGAGTAATCCAGAGCAACTCTGTGCCCACGTTGTTCAACTGTTGATCTCCTAAATGCTGCACCTGGGTTGTTGTCAGTGCAGCAAACTGGGTGGTGCTTAAATTCAGAATATTAACGTCCAAATTTGCAACTTGAGCTATGTTGAGTGCAGCGATTTGTGTCGTTGTCAGTGCCGCCACATCACTCAAGTTAGAAATCAACTGGTTGACTTGAGGAACGGTTAAGCTTTGTATTTGATCCGTTGTTAGCGAGGCAACCTGAGTGGTGGAGAGGGCCGCAATTTCACTATCCAAAAGAGTAGGTATTTGCAATGTGCTGATTGCCATTACTTGGAGTGTCGTTAATGCAGCAACCTGAGACCCGGAGAAAGAATCTATTGCCAATCCAAAAGCGCCAATTTGGTTTGTCATCAAAGAGGTAACTTGAGCAGTCGTGAGCGCGCTTGTTTGATTGAATGTGAAAGCGGATACTTGATTGGTCGTTAGAGCAACAAGCTGAGAGGTCGTTAGTGTGCTGACTGAGGTTGTTGAGAGCGCCTGAACTTGCGAGGTACTCAAACTTGGTATAGTTCCAGTAGCTAAGAACGAAAATTCATTCGAGTTTATAGACTGGATATCTAATATGCTAATTGCGGATACTTGAGTGGAGCTAAGCGCACCCACTTCGTTTTGCGTCAAAGACACGAACTGAGCTGAACTAAGCATTGAAATCTGCGCAGTTGCTAAACTAGCAACTTGGGATGTCGTTAAGCTTGAAATCTGCGCTGAGCTTAATGAACCTATAAGTGCTGTGCCCAGTGCTTGTACTTGGGAGGTCGTCAGTGCCGATGTGATAGTTGTCGATAAGGATGAGACATCGTACTGCGTTAAAGCAGAGACCTGCGCTGAGCTAAGAGCCACAACCTGCGTGGTTGTTAGTGCATTGAGCTGTGATGTGCTTAAGTTCGTAATCTCTGAGGTTAACAAGCTTTGAATCTGTGTGGTCGTTAAGGCACTGATCTGGGAGGTAGTTATAGAGAGTATTTCTAGTCCCAAGTTACTTTGTTGTAGATCTCCCAAGTGTTGGACTTGGGTTGTAGAAAGACCAGCAAATTGGGTTGTACTTAAGTTTGAGATGTTGGCGCCCAAGTTTGCGATCTGTAAATTACTTAACGCATTGACTTGCGTCGTAGTTAATGCAATAACATTGGCAGGATTTAACAATAATTGATTGACTTGTGCAGTTGTTAAGCTAGGTATTTGAGTGGTGGTTAAGGCCCCAACTTGAACGGTTGAGAGAGAGGCAATTTCACTCGATAATAAAGTCGGTAGTTGCGAAGTCGAAAGCGCTTGAATTTGTGAGGGGGTGAGAGCGCTAACCTGCGAAGTAGTAAAAGAATCTATTGCTAAACCAAACGCACCAATTTGCGCCGCAGCTAAATTTTGAACTTGCGAAGTAGTTAAAGCATTTATTTGTGTTGTGGTTAATGCCGCAATCTCATACGTGGTCAGTAAGGCAGTTTCAAATACATCTAGATCGGCAATCTGGGCTGTTGTAAGGCTCTGGATTTGGGCACTCGTTAGGCTGTCAAGTTGATCATAAGAAAATGCTTCGAATTGGTCCGTAGTCAGGGCAGCAATTTGAGACGTAGTAAGACTCACGACCTGCGCCGTGCTCAAATACTCCACACCCAGAACACCCAGCGCATTAATCTGGTCCCCAGACAAGGAGCTAATCTCTAAAGTTGTCAATGCCCCAATGCTTAAAGCGGACAAAGAGGCCACTTGAGCGGTTGAAAGAGCAACCATGCCAGATGTGCCTAAACTGGCTATCAAACTTGAATTGAGTGAGTTGATTTGAACGGGCGCTAAGTTATTAACCTGCACACTTGTAAGACTGCTTACCTGTGTGGTGCTTAACGCATTAATCTGACTGAAGGTGAGTGAATTTAACTGTGTGGTCGTCAAACTAGAGATTTGCGGGGTCCTTAAAGCTTGAACTTGAGGATTAGTTAAGTTTTGTACTTGAGAAATTCCAAGACTTGAGACTTGACTGTTTGTAAGACTCTCTATTTCAACAGTGGTTAAAGATTGAAATTGACCTAGCGTCAAACTTGAAAAGTGAAAGGTTGTAAGGGCTTCAATTTGATTCGAGCTTAAATTGGTAAGCTGCGCACTTGTAAAGCTGTTGAGCTGTTGAGTCTGAAGGTTACGCAGTTGAATGCTTGTCAAAGACCGTATTTGGGCAACACTCATTGAATGGATCTCATAAACACTTAGTGTGTTGAGATCCTGAGTATTAATGCTTGCCACCTGATTGGTGGTTAACTTTGCAATTTGACCCGTTGTTAGGGCACTTGATTGAGCCGTTGTCAATCCAAAAATTTGATCTGTCGTGAGGGCTTGTAAAGCCTGGGTGTTAATTGCAGCTAAACTAGAACTACTTAATGAATTTAACTGCGCAACAGTCAACGCTGGGGACTGCATTGAAGTCAAGGCCGCCACTTGATTTACTTGCAACTTCTGAATCTGAGATGTACTCAAATTCGAAATGCTAGAAGTGTTTAAAGCCACGACCTGCTGTACGCTCAAAAGCGGTATCTCAGAGCTCGTAAGCGCTGAAGATTGCGCTGAACTCAAGGAATTTATTTGTGAAGTGGTTAACGACAACAACTGAGCGTTGCTTAAGCTTTGCACGTTTGTGGTACTTAGCCCTTGCAAGGTATTGGTTGTAATTGATACGACCTGATTTATGCTTAGGGCTCCTACTTGATCAATACTAAACGCTCCAATCTGAGTACTGGTTAGCGCTAAGATTTGAGTTGTTGTAAGGGCTTGAATTTCTGCTGTTGTCAGCCCTTGGAGCGCGCTTAAGGAGATAGCCTGTACAGCTTGTGTGCTTAAATTGCCAACCTCGTTTTGCGTTAATGTTTGAACTTGTATAGAGGTTAAGGCATTGACTTGAGGGGTACTCAACGCATTAATTTGCTGCTGAGTTAATGCCATAACCTGTGAAGTCGTAATTACCGCCACAGAGGTAGAACTCAATGATAATATTTCCGTGGAACTTAGGGCCGCTATTTGGGAGGTTGTCAATGCAGGAACTTGAACACTGGTTAGCGACTGCACCTGCGCACCCGACAAAGCAGCGACCACAGAGCTTGATAAGCTGGCAATTTGGGTTGTGCTGAGAGAAGAAATCTGGGTTGTACTTAAACTTGCAATCTGCGGGCTCGTTAATCCATTAAGCTGCGCTCCACTCAGAGCTTGAGCTTGTGCAGTCGAGAGGGAGCTCACCACTGCTGTGCTGAGC
>Ga0208618_1001110_pt1 | contig 10962 bp, 7 predicted proteins | sample CryBogCBE18Jul08_FD_184585 | JGI IMG/M metagenome (GOLD analysis project Ga0208618, IMG submission 184585) | Freshwater microbial communities from Crystal Bog, Wisconsin, USA - CBE18Jul08 (SPAdes) | ecosystem: Environmental > Aquatic > Freshwater > Lake | place: Crystal Bog, Wisconsin, USA...
GTTAAGACCTCAACTGGAGCCCTTCGTTTGGAGGACTCTGCGCGAGGAGCTTTTTGGATTCAATTGGCTAATAAATCGATGTTGATGAGCAGTAAATTTGGACAGCGTCTGGCAGATGAATGCAAGAGCCCGCAACAAGTAGCCGTATCTGAGGCTATGAAGTTTGCTCCGCCCATAAATATTTTAGAGCCCACTTCAGATATCGCAAAGAAGTAGGTTTTGAATTTCGAATGTTTTTATTTTTTCGTTTTAATCGTTATTAGATAGGAGAAGTTTTATGTTGTCAGCTTACCGTGATCATGTTAAGGAACGTGCAGCCTTGGGTATTCCACCGCTGCCATTGAGTGCACATCAAACGGCTGACTTAATTGAACTACTCAAGTCCCCTCCAAAGGGTGAGGAGCAGGAGTTGGTCGAGTTAATAACGCACCGAGTGCCTGCAGGTGTAGATGATGCAGCCAAAGTAAAAGCATCTTTCTTGGCCGCTGTAGCCAAGGGTAAATTGGCTTGTGCTCTCATTTCAAGATCAAAAGCTACACAATTACTTGGCACCATGCTTGGTGGTTATAACCTAACTCCGCTTATCGAATTGTTGGAAGACGGCGAAGTAGGTGAGATCGCTGCAGAAGCTTTGAAGAAAACTCTTTTGATGTTCGACCAATTCCACGACGTTAAAGAAAAAGCCGATAAGGGCAATAAATTTGCCAAGAGCGTTTTGCAAAGCTGGGCTGATGCCGAGTGGTTTACATCCAGACCAGAACTTTCCAAGAGCATCAAGCTAACCGTTTTAAAAATAACAGGTGAAACCAACACCGACGATCTTTCTCCGGCGCCAGATGCTTGGAGCAGACCTGATATTCCATTACATGCCTTAGCTATGCTCAAAAACAAACGCGACGGTATCACCCCAGAAGAAGACGGCAAGAGAGGTCCAGTTAAGTTTATTGAAGACCTGCGCGCTAAGGGAAACTTAGTGGCTTATGTGGGTGATGTGGTTGGTACTGGTTCATCACGTAAATCTGCTACCAACAGTGTTTTATGGTTCACGGGTGAGGACATTCCTTTTGTTCCAAATAAGCGTTTTGGCGGTGTTTGCCTGGGCAACAAAATCGCACCGATTTTCTACAACACGATGGAAGATGCAGGAGCGTTACCTATTGAATTAGACGTAAGTCAGATGAATATGGGTGATGAAATAGAACTTAGACCCTATGAGGGAAAGGCTCTTAAAGACGGTAAAGTTATTGCTGAGTTCCAAGTCAAGAGCGATGTGTTATTCGATGAGGTTCGTGCAGGGGGGAGAATTCCTCTCATCATCGGTAGGGGTCTAACAGCAAAGGCCCGCGAGGCTTTGGGTTTGCCTGTCTCCACTCTGTTTAGACTTCCCAAAGTCCCTGCTAAAACAAATCACGGCTTCACACTTGCGCAAAAGATGGTGGGAAGAGCTTGCGGACTGCCGGAGGGTCAAGGCGTACTTCCAGGGACATACTGTGAGCCGAAAATGACCTCCGTTGGATCTCAGGACACAACGGGTCCAATGACCCGTGACGAATTGAAAGATCTAGCCTGTCTAGGTTTCTCATCTGATCTTGTTATGCAATCTTTTTGTCACACAGCGGCTTACCCTAAGCCCGTTGATGTGAAGATGCATCATGAATTACCAGATTTCATCAGCACTAGAGGCGGCATCTCTTTAAAGCCTGGTGACGGAATCATTCACTCATGGTTAAACAGGATGTTACTCCCGGACACCGTTGGTACAGGAGGCGATAGCCATACTCGTTTCCCAATTGGAATCAGTTTCCCTGCTGGCTCTGGATTGGTGGCATTTGCTGCTGCGACAGGAGTCATGCCTCTTGATATGCCTGAGTCTGTATTGGTCCGCTTTAAAGGGAAAATGCAACCTGGAGTAACTTTAAGAGACTTAGTGCACGCGATTCCTTTATATGCGATCAAACAAGGATTGTTAACGGTTGAGAAAAAGGGTAAGAAAAACATCTTCTCAGGACGCATATTGGAAATTGAAGGGCTCTCTGACTTAAAAGTAGAGCAAGCCTTTGAGTTATCAGATGCCTCTGCAGAACGCTCCGCTGCTGGCTGTACAGTTCATTTAGACAAAGAGCCGATCATTGAATACATCCACAGCAACATCGTGTTACTCAAAAACATGATTGCACAAGGTTACAGCGATGTCAGAACTATTACACGCCGTATTCAAGCTATGGAGGCTTGGCTTAAGAAGCCTGATTTGTTGCAGCCTGACAAAGATGCTCAGTACGCGGCTGTCATTGAGATTGATTTGACGGAAATTAACGAGCCGATTGTTTGTTGTCCTAACGATCCAGATGATGCTAAAACATTGTCAGACGTCGCAGGTCAAAAGATTGATGAGGTGTTTATTGGCTCATGTATGACAAATATTGGACATTTCCGCGCCGCCTCCAAACTCTTAGAGGGTAAGAGAGACATACCTGTCAAATTATGGATGGCTCCTCCAACCAAAATGGATGCTCAGCAACTCACCCTAGAGGGACACTACGGCGTCTTTGGCGCTGCAGGCGCTCGTATGGAGATGCCTGGATGCTCTTTGTGCATGGGTAACCAAGCTCAGGTTAAAGAGGGCGCAACAGTGATGTCAACCAGTACTCGTAACTTCCCAAATAGACTTGGTAAGAACACGAATGTCTATTTAGGTTCAGCTGAGTTGTCCGCTGTAGCGTCCAAACTTGGAAGAATTCCTACAAAAGCTGAATACTTGGCCGACATGGGCGTTCTTAGTGCAAACGGAGCCTCAATTTATAAGTACATGAATTTTGACCAAATGCAGGATTACAAGGAAGTCGCAGATCACGTAGCTTCTTAATCAAACCCGCTTCTGGGAAAATTCTTTAAAAAATGAGTGAGGGCTTCAAAGCGTTAACCTTGAAGCCCTCAGTTATTCGAATGCGTGATTGCTAGCAGATTACATTAGTAAATGCTCTCCTGCGTTATCCCCACCTAATGTCACATAGTTAACGCGTCTGATATCCATCAATTTGGTGCCCCCTGCATAAGAGATTGAGCTTTGAATGTCTTCTTGCATCTCTGTAAGCGTATTCTCTAATTTCCCCTTGATCGGCTCGAGAATTCTCTTGCCCTCAACGTGTTTGTATTCACCTTTGTTAAAGTCGCTTGCGCTTCCGTAATATTCCTTGAATCGCTTGCCGTCGACTTCAACCGTTTGCCCAGGGCTCTCCTCATGCCCAGCAAGCATAGATCCAATCATCACCATGGTTGCGCCAAAGCGAATACTCTTTGCTATGTCTCCGTGCTCTCTAATTCCGCCGTCTGCGATGATGGGCTTAGTAGCAACCCTGGCGCACCATTTAACAGCAGAGAGTTGCCAACCCCCAGTGCCAAAACCGGTTTTGATTTTTGTAATACAAACCTTACCAGGTCCTATACCAACCTTAGTTGCATCTGCGCCCCAGTTTTCTAAATCAATTACTGCCTCAGGAGTTCCCACATTTCCAGCTATAACAAATGAGCTCGGTAATTTAGTTTTTAAATAGCCAATCATCTTTTGGACAGTGTCGGAGTGGCCATGAGCGATGTCGATGGTGATAAATTCCGGAGTAAGTCCCATGCTCACCAGTTGATCAACTGTATCGTAGTCAGCCTTTTTAACGCCAAGTGATATGGATGCAAAAAGCCCTTTATCTTTCATTGACTTAACAAATTTAATATTATCAAGATCAAATCTGTGCATCACGTAGAAATAGTTGTGAGAAGCCAACCATTCACAAATTGATTCGTCTACAACCGTTTTCATATTAGCGGGGACGATGGGTAATTTAAATTTGTGACCACCTAGTGTGACAGATGCATCGCACTCTGATCGACTCTCAACTCTACATTTGCGAGGGAGAAGAAGAATATTTTCGTAATCGAATATTTCCATGGACCAAGCTCCAAAAATGAGGGTTTAAACAAAGGGCGCTTGGTTGGTCGGATTTTTTTAAAAACCGGACGCAATATCTTGGGCCCGGTGTTTGATTCTACTGGCTATCTAAGAACTAATTTGACAATCACGCCAATACTTGAGCATTAATTGAGGACGTAGCTAGTACTTAAACATACAATTGAAGAATGCATGAAATAACAAATTTACAAGACTCGACCTCAGGACCATCTGTGCTAAGTTCCAGCCAAGACTTTGAGGGCTTGCACCCCCTGGCCTCCTTAACCCAAGGACTAAATGAAGAGCAACGCCGTGCGGTAGAACTACCTGCAGAACATGCACTAATTTTGGCTGGAGCGGGCTCCGGTAAGACAAGAGTATTAACGACCCGAATAGCCTGGCTTCTTCAAACTGGACAAGTCTCCCCAGCTGAGATTTTGGGTGTGACTTTCACAAACAAGGCCGCAAAAGAAATGCTGACAAGACTGTCCGGCATGCTCCCCATTCACGCAAGAGGCATGTGGATTGGAACCTTTCATGGACTTTGTAATCGATTTTTAAGAGCACACTGGAAGTTAGCAAACTTGCCACAAGCTTTTCAAATACTAGATACGCAGGATCAACTTTCTTGCATAAAACGCTTGTATAAAGAGTTTAAGGTGGATGAGGAGCGCTATCCAGCAAAACAAACGATGTGGTTTATTGCCGGCTCAAAAGAGGAGGGTTTAAGACCTGAGCAAGTAGTCGTTAAAGACTCTGACTCTAGAAAACTTGTTGAGTTGTACCAACTGTACGAAGCTCAGTGTCAAAAAGAAGGCGTTGTTGATTTTGCTGAATTAATGCTTCGCTCGTATGAACTTCTCAGAGACCATGAAGCTCTGAGGGTGCACTATCAAACACGGTTCAAGCACCTTTTGGTGGATGAGTTTCAAGATACTAATAAATTGCAATACGCATGGCTTAAGTTACTTTGTGGGCCCAATTCAAGTATTTTTGCAGTTGGGGATGATGATCAAAGCATCTATGCATTTAGGGGGGCCAGGGTAGGTAATATGGCTGACTTTGTGGAACAGTTTAAAGTTAAGCATCATATAAAACTAGAACAAAACTACCGTTCCCACAGTAATATATTAGATACTGCTAATCATTTGATTAGCCATAATAAAACTAGGTTGGGCAAGAACTTGCGAACCGACCAAGGTGCAGGAGAGCCAGTTAGACTCATTGAAACGCCCACGGATTTTTTAGAGGCTCAGTGGTTGGTAGAGGAGCTCAAGCAGGTATTGCGAGACACGGAGAACGGAGCTTCTGAATCTGGCGTAACTAATAAGAGTGAAATAGCGATTTTGTATCGAAGCAACGCACAAAGTCGAATTATTGAGACTACACTTTTTAACAACGCAGTACCTTACCGGGTATACGGTGGCCTTAGGTTTTTCGAGCGCGCAGAGATAAAAAACGCTTTGGCCTATTTAAGACTTCTTGAGAATAATAGCGATGACACTAGCTTTTTAAGGGTGGTTAATTTTCCGGCAAGAGGTATAGGAGCAAGAACACTTGAACAATTGACTGATGTTGCCAGAGAAAAAGGAATATCTTTGTTCGATGCTGTTACTTTGATGAGTGGCAAGGCGGGGGTAAATCTAATGGGATTTACTGCTTTAATTCAAAAATTAAAAGACCAGTCTATAAACTGCACACTTAAAGACATAGTTGAGCTGGTATTGGATGAAGCAAAATTAATTGAGCATTATCAAAACGAGAAGGAGGGAGCGGACCGTGTTGAGAACTTACTGGAGTTGGTGAATGCTGCTCAAAGCTTTGTGACTATTGAAGGATTCGGACGCGACGCAGTAGCGGTCTCACAAAGGAAGAGTTCTAATCAAGAAGATGAAACTGACGAGGTGGGTGCGATAAATGAAATTATTTCATTTACGAATGAAGATACAGGCGAAACGCAGTCACCATTGATCGCATTTCTAACACACGCAGCTCTTGAGGCAGGAGATAACCAGGCGCAGGCTGGGAAAGAGGCTGTTCAGTTAATGACTGTTCACGCAGCTAAGGGGCTTGAATTCGATTGTGTATTTATTACGGGTCTGGAGGAAGGGCTCTTTCCACATGAAAATTCTATGAATGATCATAACGGGCTAGAAGAGGAGCGTCGCTTGATGTATGTAGCGATTACTAGGGCTAGAAAACGTTTGTATATCAGCCATTCACAAACTCGTATGTTGCACGGGCAAACTCGTTACAACATAAGATCTAGATTTATAGATGAGTTTCCATTGCATGCTATCAAGTCCCTAACACCACCGAAGAGCGCTGCTCCGCTGCCAACGTGGGGCGCATGGGAATCAAGTGGGACAAAGAGTAATAACTATTCGAACTTCAGTCCATATAAAAGAGCCAATGCAAGCGCTCCGCCAGAGCCAGTTGTTCAGCGTCCAAAAGAAGGACCTAACCAGTGGATTCAGGTTAATGTACAAGTCTTTCACACTAAGTTTGGTGAAGGTAAGGTAATATCTTTAGAGGGTACGGGAGAAAACGCAAGGGCTCAGGTTAATTTCCCCAGGCACGGAATCAAATGGCTTGCACTATCAGTTGCAAAGCTTACACAGGTTGATGCTTAAATAGAATAGAGTAATTGGATAACTATATTTTTTATTTTTTAGGAGTTTTTAAATGTTTCATTCGGTTTTAATTAAATTTGTCAGATTAACTTTTTTGATAAGCTTAGGCTTTATAACTGTTCCCTTTTCCGCAAGCTTTGCTGAGGCTCCTTTTGCAAGCGTGCAGGCGCCTGGTTTTTACCGTTTTAAACTAGGAGCATTTGAAATTACTGCATTGTCAGATGGTACTATTGCATTGCCTGTTGATCAATTGTTGGACTATCCAAAAGAGAAAATCCAAGCCGATTTAGAAAAATCTTATTTAAAAGCACCAGTTGACACTTCTGTTAATGGATACTTGGTGAACACCGGTGCTAAGTTGGTTCTTATAGACACAGGTGCTGGGCGCTTCTTTGGTCCTAGTGTGGGTAAGTTAGTTGCAAATCTAAAAGCTTCTGGATATCAACCCGAGCAAGTTGATGAGATTTACATCACCCATCTGCACGCAGATCATATTGGTGGACTAGTCGATGGTGAGCGTTTGGTTTTTCCAAATGCGGTGGTTAGAGTCGACCAATCTGAAGCAGATTATTGGCTTTCTCAATCTAATTTAGAGAAGGCTAGTGAGGCAAACAAAGATTTCTTTAAGAATGCTCAAGCAGCGCTGATCCCTTACATCAAAAAAGGACATTTCAAAAATTTCAGTGGCGAAGTTGAATTTGCGGAGGGCATTAAATCTTTACCCTTTCCTGGCCACACACCTGGACATACTGTTTACTCGATTCAAAGTTCTAGTCTAAGACTGGATATCGTAGGTGATCTGATTCATGTCGGTTCAGTTCAATTTGCAAATCCTGATGTGACAGTTCATTTTGATGTTGACACTAAGAACGCTAGAAAAGCGCGCATGCAAGAATTTAACCAGGCCTCAAAAACGGGTTATATGATTGCTGCCGCGCACATTGCCTTTCCAGGAGTTGGACACTTACGCAACGCTGGCAAGGGCTTTACATGGATACCTATTAATTACGTTGCAAATCCCTGAAATTACTCACCTCTGCTCGTAGAACCGAGGTAATTTGAATAAGTTCATTGCAACAATCACTCGCCTACCGTTGGTAGGCGGTACGTGATGTTCTAATATTCCTGGAAATAGAACAAGAGAATTGTGAACAGGTTGAACAAGAATTGAATTTGCAAAAACAATGGGTGCGCAATTGGGCTCAGCTTCCAAATATACTACTGCAGAAAAATCAGATGGAAAATGGTTATGAGGGATAGTTTCATCTGATTGCTCATAAATTGAGCACCAGCAATCTGCAACAAAGAGATCTACATTTATTTTCTCAAGATCGCAGGTTAAATATTGCTTCGATGCTTCTTTTGCGGCATTTAAAACCAATCCTGTTAATGGAGTTAGTTTTGCGTTGATTAGATGACTTTTATATGGACTTGAGTAAGTTGCCTTGACATTTGACGCGGTCGATTCAGGGTGTGAGATTCGAAGCTCTTCAATCGCTTCTTTTGCAAGTAATATCTCTTCTGTATACGAACTTATATCGCAACAAAATACTGGTAAATTCACCGGAACAGAGATTTTTTTCACATTAAGTGAATGCTCGGAATTCATAAATTCACACTGAAAAAGCCAAAAACTGTTTTGGATTTTAGTACAACACTTCTGAATAATATTAATACTTTATAAGTATTATTTTGCGTTTGCCCTATATTATGAGAAAGTTTGAGGGGACTTAAAGTAATGACTTTTGAAGTCGATTTACATGTACCAGCATTAAAAATAAGCTTCTTAAGCAAATCATGCCATCAGTATTTAATCACACCATCAATTGCAAGTTAGTGCCAGAAGCGCCAAGTTTAGCTAGCATGGCTATGGGTGTCTGTTTGCTGATGGTTGGAGTGGCAACAAATGTGATTGCTGCAACTGCTGACCCTAGAGATGGTTGGATACAGTTTCCGCCAAGGGCCGCAGTTAAGTTCACTGAGCAGTTGCAAAAATTTAATGAAATAGAGGCCGATAAAAAAGAGACCTCATCAAAAGGGTTAAACATTAAGGAGTCAATTTCGAAAGAGCCTTTAGCAAAGGGTAACTCCAACCCTGATAAAAAGTCAGCAGAGGGCAAAAAAGATCAATCAGTTAAGCAAGAAAAAAAATCGGATCAAGAAGAAAAAGAATCTGAGTTAGTTAAGGTACATGATAAGAAAATAGTAAGTCAAGATGAAATCTGGAGCAAAGATCACAAGACAAGAACTACAACTTTTAAATTTGATGACGGTTCAACCGAAGCTAAAGTTGATGTGGTTGAGCCCATATCTGGTGAGCCAACATATAAAGGTGACATTGAGTCAATACCGATGACTTACGCCGACGGTGTTAAATCAATTATTACTAGAAAAGCGATTAACATAGAACAGGTCTGGGCTAAAGATCATTCAACAAGAACGACAGTTTATAAATTCAGTGATGGAACAACAAACGTAGAGATTAAAAATATCCCTAAGAAGTACAGTCAACCTGAATTTAAAAATGGCATGGAATACATCACTATTACATATGGTGATGGGACTCAGAAAATACAAGAAAATGAAGCAGTTGACCGTAAAACCGTTTGGTCAAAAGACCATTTAGTTCAAACGATCATCTACTACTTTGAAGATGGTAAGAGTTATGAAGAAAAACAAGAAGTACCAAAAGTGATCGGTACACCGGCCTACAAAGATGATCGTGAGATCATAAAGGTAACTTATGGTGATGGTTTTGTTGATGAGTTGGTAGAGTTGGCGATTGATAAAAAAATTACCTGGGCAAATGATCATATTAGTAAAACAACGACGTATTTCTTTCCAGACGGTACCTCTAACTCAGTAAGCTCAACCCTGGAAAAAGAGGAAATTTCTAAAGTTTACAAAAGCAATCTACAAACCTTTACATACCTTTATCCAGACGGAACAAAAACTGCCCTTACAAGAAAAGCTATAAGTGAAAAAGTTACATGGGCAGATGATCATGTTACAAAAACAGTTGAATACTTTTTTGCAGACGGCTCAATAAATAAAGTCATCTCTGAGGTTAGGCCAGTGATGTCTAAGCCAATTTATAAACAAAACTTTCAATTGATAAATTATAAATTTGGAGACGGTACAACGTCTGCAGTTGTAAATAAGGCAATATCTGAAGAGTCCAGCTTATCTGAGAACCGTTTGTATAGGGTTGTTTTTTACAAATTCGCAGATGGAAGTGTAAGCAGTGAAGAGTTTATGGAGCCACAAGTTGTAGAGAGTAAGGAAAAGCTTACTGAACCAGAAAAAGTTAGTAAGACTAAGACTAAGACTGAAAAAGAAAATAATAATCCGGAAGCAGGACAACGCAATAAAGACGATGAATCTCAAAAAGTTGCAAAGTCTAAACAAGACAAAAATTCGGATATCGAACCGCATACAAAAAAACAAGAAGAATTTACCTTTAAAAATATACTTAATAAATTTCTAGATAAAAGCAATGAGGGAGAGTTAATTTCAGATCATAAATTGTCCTCATCTGCGGCCAACCAGCCAGTTTATCTGCAGGGCTTAGAGATAGTATCTAAACAAACTAGCGACGGCAAAACTATTACGCAAACCTTTAAAGCTATTGATAAAGAGGAAACCTGGTCTAGCGATAAAACCAAGAAATATACGATCTACAAATTTGCCGATGGAACTATTAATAAAGTTGTAACTGATGTTAATAGCCAAACAAGTAAAGCTCCTGTAACTCTTTTAATAAATACCGATGAGGAATTAACTCGCCGCTCACTGTTAGATGACTAAATGCATTAATGGGTCGGTTTTGTTTTATTGACCTAAATGAATAAAGTTCTTTTAGTAAACATATTCAAACAAAGCTCCTTCACAGAAATTTTTTTGATTTGAGCTATCATAGTTATTAAGCACATATGCGCCAATTACATTTGGCATCAAAGTCATAATACTTTTCTGTTCATTTCCGACCATCAAATTCCAACCATTCCTCCCATTCGACTCAGCTTTGCCAGAATAACGTTCAAGAGCAACATCTCCCGCGGCAAAGGATGCCGTTGATGTTTTCACGAAGTTAAACGTATTATTGTTCTTATTTAGTTCAATTTTTACTATCATTTCATATGGACACTTAAGCACATAAGTTTGCTTATCTAAATCATGTCCAGTTGTAAGCGAAAGATTTGTGATTGTTGTGCTTGTCGTACAAGCAGTGATTAAAAATACATTGATGAATATAATAAATTTTGTCATATTTATATTTTAAATAGGCGATTTCAATGAGCAAGTGCAAAGAGTGAGGCGTGGTGCTGTTTAAAGTCAAACGCCTCGGGAGTGAACATCTCGGCTGGACATTTCCAACCCATACTCTTT
>Ga0208618_1001116_pt1 | contig 10894 bp, 16 predicted proteins | sample CryBogCBE18Jul08_FD_184585 | JGI IMG/M metagenome (GOLD analysis project Ga0208618, IMG submission 184585) | Freshwater microbial communities from Crystal Bog, Wisconsin, USA - CBE18Jul08 (SPAdes) | ecosystem: Environmental > Aquatic > Freshwater > Lake | place: Crystal Bog, Wisconsin, USA...
GTCATGCTTCAAATAACCAACTTTGACAGGTTCTTTATCAATAAAGCCCACATCAATCCATACCTCCAGATTAAGGTTTTTACCATCAGCCATCATGCTTCCTTGCTTTAGATAATTCCAAATCCTGGAGTCGACGACCCAGTAGATCATCCTTAGCGAGCAAATTAAAGTCCTCTTGAAGCTGCAAAGCCGCCATGATCCTCAGATAGGTACCAATGGCTACCGCAGGAAAACCTTTTTCCGCCCGATGTAATGTCATCCTAGATATAGAGGACCGCTCAGCCAATGCTTCTGTAGAAATACCTCTACGCAAACGGGCGAGCCTAATCCGCTCTCCTAGGCCAGCTAAGATTTTTTGTTCAGACGGAAAGATGGGTTGAGATTTGCTTGGCATGTATCACATTATATATAAATACTCTATTATTTGTCTATAATGTGATACATTTTAATAATTAAAGTACTCATACCCATACTCAGCTTGGCTATGCCCTGAAGCGGACGCCCCAGCCTGCACCAAATATAAATTTGACTGCATTTAACTAAATGCGACAACTACCCTGACACCGGGGGTTAGGTGTCCAAGTGTGCTGGAATACGCAAGCCGCTGATTGAGTTCCTGAAATATTGGGATGCACTCCATAATGTGATGCATTAAGCAACATCACTCATCTATAAACTTCACGGCGATTTCCAATCTGGATCACTAAGACCATCATCTGTCCATCTACGATGTTGCAGATCACTCTAATATCGCCCACTCGATAGCGCCAGTATTCGCCTATCTTGGGACCTTTTAAATTTCTACTTAATGCACGCGGGTCATCTGATACCGCAACCCGCTCATCCATGTAATCAAGTACGCGTAATGCAGTTTGTTTATCTAATTTTTTGAGCTGCTTACTTGAAGACTCTGTGTACTTAATGATCCAGGCCAAGTTCTTTCCTTAGCTGAGATGCATCTAAGAGTTTTTCACTACCTCTACGTACTCGCTCCATTGCTGCGTCAGCCAAATAAAAATCCTCAAGGTCATCTAACCCGCCCTCAATAAGCTCACGCAAATAATATGATTTAGACCTACCGGTTTGTGCAACCAATTGATCTAATCTTTGCTCGATCTCTGGATCAAGCCGAATTGAAACAGCCATGATTTTTCTCCAAAAGCTACCAATCGGTTATTGTATTATATGTAATACAAAAAATACATGTATTTATTTTGTGGATCCTCTAGTTTGAATAGGGCTTGCAGAGCATCTGTAACGATATAGTCTTTTTCTAGCGCGTACTCAGATTGGCTAGTCGTACAAAAATAATTCTATTTAGGTATGATTGACTCTATTCTTTTAGAAGCTCCTGCAATGACGTCCTTTCCTAGGTGAGCATATCGCTCCACCATAACCGAAGAGCTCCATCCACCCATGACCTGAAGCTCATGAGCTGGTGTCCCGTTTTGTCTATGCCATGAAGCCCAGGTGTGCCTGAGGTCATGAAATCTAAAGTCGCTGATACCAGCACGCTTCAGAGCGTTCCGCCATGCTCTTGTGTTTAAATTATCAAGCGGTTTACCTTTGTAGGTAAAGACTCTCTCAGGATGTTTACCCAGTTCTCCCTTAAGAGCTTGAACGGCGTCGTTGTTAAGATCGATAGCTATCGATTTTCTTGACTTTGAATCATTCGCTCCTATCCAAGCATGTTGATGCGTAAAATCAACATCTGACCATTTCAGTTTAGCAACGTTGCTGAGTCGCAGTCCCGTTGCTAAATCAAATCTAATAACTGCTAATAAATGCTCAGGCAGTTCACCCAATAAGCGTTTAGCCTCCTCTGGACTTAGAAACCTCACTCGTCCAGGAGGTTCTTTGAAGAGTTTTATTTTCGGGATGCGCTCTAACCACTCCCATTCATCCTTGGCTTTGATCAAAATAGAGCGCAGCAAAGCCAGGTAACGGTTAGTGGTTGACTGAGTTCGACCTAGCCCATTTCGTGTTATCACTTTTGCACTTGCAGACCTGACCTGAGTAACAACTTGCGAGTTGATAGAGGTAAGTGCTAGTTCACCAAGAAAGGGTTTGAGCCATTCAAGTTTTTTCTTGTCCTCTTCATGAGTTACCTTGGTGCTGGTCTCCTCTAGCCAAAGAGATACGGCATCATTCCATGTTTTTCCAGAGATCGCTTGCTCTTCGGCTTCGCCAGGAATTAAGGGTGATTCTTTCTTGACTTTTTTGCTGGGACCTAAAAACCTTATCCCAGTTGTTTGTATCCCTTTTCTGTTCAACATCTCGAATACTCATTTAATTAAAAGATTAAGAGTACAGGATTTGACCTAAGAATATTGTTTTAGGTCCTCAAATGAAGCACTTGGTCGCAGGGACTTAGCCTAAAGTTATCAAATATCAACGATTGAGAGAGGGGGGGGTATATAGATGCTTTTGGATTTTCCGGTTTTAAGCTTTAATTTTCTGAGCCTAGAGTCATGAACCCAGTCTATAAGTGGAAAGTAAAAAATTAGACCCCAGTATGTTGTAAGGAGATGTTTACTTTTTGAGTCGATAACCTGTTTTGAATATCCAAACAACGACTGCAATTGACACCGCTAAGAATCCAAGGGCCATTCCTAGACTGAGCCATAAATTTACATCCTCAATGCTGTAAAAGCTCCATCTGAATCCGCTGATTAAATAAACAACTGGGTTTAGTAGCGCGACATTTTGCCAAAAGGGCGGTAGCACAGAAATTGAATAAAAACTTCCCCCCAAAAACGTCAATGGGGTGATGATTAAAAGAGGAACAACTTGAAGTTTCTCGAACCCATCAGCCCATATACCAATAATAAATCCAATCAGACTAAAGGTGATTGAAGTAAGAATTAGGTAGACGAGCATCCAAACAGGATGGTCAATGCTCAATGGGACAAAAAATGCAGCAGTAAATAAAATCACTACACCAAGGAATATTGATTTTGTGGCAGCTGCACCGACGTAACTCAAAATAATCTCAAAAGGGGAGAGCGGTGCAGATAACAGCTCATAAATAGTACCGCTAAATTTGGGGAAATAGATACCAAAAGATGCATTTGAGATGCTTTGGGTTAACAGTGAGAGCATCACAAGACCAGGAACAATGAACGCCCCGTAGCTGATACCCTCCATTTGGGAGATTCTGGAGCCTATTGCAGAGCCAAAGACAATAAAGTACAGACAAGTTGAAATAACGGGAGCTATGACACTTTGCATCAAAGTGCGCCTTGTGCGGGCCATTTCAAATAAATAAATCGCACGAATACCGTAATAATTAAGAGCCATTATTATTTGCCCCTGCGTTGACTAAGTTTACAAATATGTCCTCTAAAGAACTTTGGCTGGTATACAAATCTTTATAGTAGATGTGGTGTTGTGAGAGTTTTTGCAATAAATCTGCAATTCCGATCTGCTCACTTTTTGAATCAAATGTGTAGCTAAGCTCGAACTTGTCCGCTGAGAGCTTGAGTCCGGGAATACCTAAATCACTTGGTATTTGTTCTAAAGGGTGTAGCAACTGTAATGTGAGCTCTTTTGTTCCAAGCTTTTTCATAAGGCTTGTTTTATCTTCAACAAGTATTAACTCACCCTTAGTAATGATTCCGATTCTGTCGGCCATCTCCTCGGCCTCTTCAATGTAGTGGGTGGTGAGAATGATGGTCGTTCCAGCGTCCTTTAATTCCTTTACCAAACTCCACATATCTTTTCTAAGGCTAACATCAACTCCTGCTGTAGGCTCGTCCAAAAACAAAAGTTTAGGCTCATGTGAAAGAGCTTTAGCTATCATCAGTCTGCGCTTCATCCCTCCAGAGAGCGTCATAATTTTGTTATTGCGCTTGTCCCAGAGTGACAGATCTTTGAGTATTTTCTCGATAAAGGGTGGATTAGGAGCCTTGCCGTAAAGACCTCTGCTGAAGGTCACTGTGTTCCAAACAGTTTCAAAAGAATCTGTTGATATTTCTTGAGGCACAAGTCCTATGAGCGAACGCGCACCGCGGTAGTTTTCAAGAATATCTTGATCATCTACCCAAACTTTGCCATCTGTTGGGTTTACTATTCCGCAAATGATGCTGATGAGGGTGGTTTTACCTGCACCGTTTTGACCTAGAAGAGCAAAGATCTCGCCTTTGTTTATCTCCAAATTTATATTTTTAAGTGCTTCAAAGCCCGATTGGTATTTTTTAGATAAGTTAGATATTTTGAGAATAGGATTCATGGAGCAAGATTTTACATTAACGACGATTCCATGTTTGCAAAATTTAAATGAGCTTTATTTAAGAATTAATTTTTTTTGACCCGCTGAGTTATTTGGATCTGAGGATTTAATGTTTTAAGTTAATTTTCTATTTCATCGATTCAAACTTTTAGCTGGCGCGAAATGGTGTTATTTGCAAAAGCTAACATCTGGTTTTACACACACCAATATAATAGTATTAGAGTGTTAGAACACCATAATTAATCGCCTTTTTTTTGCTATTTTAAGTTATGCAACAGAACTTGATGGGTTTGAGGATAGATGACTCCTGGCAGTGGATTTTCAGGAGAAATTGTTCAATCTCCCCTAAACAAATGGCAATTATTTTTGCGTTCTTGGCGTGCATATCATTGATCATCGGCATCTCCTTTTATGTTGCGGGAGCTTTGTTAATTCTTCCCTTTTCATGTCTAGAAATAATTGCATTGGTGATTGCGTTTTTCTACAACGCTATTCATGCCAATGACTATGAGAAACTGACTGTTGATTCAAGTTTTGTTACTCTTGAATTAAAAAAGGGTTTCCATCTTACCCAAACGCAGTTAGTTAAAGCTTTCTGCCGAGTTGATTTATTGCAAGAGAACAAAAACCTGATTCAGATCAGGCAAGGCAGTAAAAGCGAGTTATTTGGAGTTCACATTCACGCCAACAAAAGGCCTTTATTAGAAAAGGAATTGAGATCTAGAATTTGACTTATGGTGTCAAATGAATCAGTCTAATTTTGCATGTCTTCTATTAAAGACTTACAGAAAACTACTTAGATTTTAATTTGAAATGATCGGCGCTGTAAGCCCTCGTAACCTCTGGGCTACGTAATTTAGCATGTTTTGTTTTTCGCCCACCCACTCTTTTTCGCCAAAGCACATAAGCAGTTCTTTTTAAGTAAGATTTCATCAATGCCTTGACGTCTGGTTCTGACATGCCATAACTGTTTTTAATGGCATCAAAGGAAGTTCTGTCCTCCCAGGCCATCTCAATGATCCGGGAAATATCTTCATCAGTTAATAAAACTCTAAGTTTCTCACCAGGCAATCTTATTCCCCTTGAAATCAATAAAATGGGCTCCGCTGATGGGCTCTAAAAGATCTATCGCAGCTAACATTTGCTCAACAGAGTCCTCGGGCTTCATGGCGTTGGATTGATTTACAAACGGTGTTGAGAGCTTGGACATTACAGTACCAGGCTGTAATGCAACAAAAATGGAGTTGGGATTTTTCCTTTTATGTTCAATTCCTGCCGTATGAAGCACCATGTTGAATGCTGCCTTGGAAGCCCTGTAACTGTACCATCCTCCCAATTTGTTGTCGCTTATGCTTCCAACCCTCGCAGATAGTTTTGCGTAAACGCACCTATTGTTAGAGAGATGAGGTACTAAATTTTTTAATAAAACCGTAGGTCCTATACAGTTAACCCATAATGACTTACTTAAATGGTGAGCTTGTATAGCCTGAAGAGACTTCTCCGGGCCATCTTTGTCAATCGTTAAAGCACCTGTTGCATCAATGATTAAGTCGAACGGACTCAGCGCTTTAATATTAATTAAGGCTCTTTCGATGCTTACCTCATCTGTCAGATCAAACATAGGATGAGTGGATCTGCTTAGGACTTCAACACGAGAGCAGTTTGTATCGTGTCTCAGCGCGTTTACAAATGCCGCCCCAATTGCTCCACTGGCACCAACCACCAGAGCTTTGTAATGAGGGGACAAATTATGCATCTGCTTGTATCTGGGGGTATGAAGAGCGGTGGAATATTCCGAAAGCTTAAAAAAGGCTGTGAGAAGTTACCATAGAAGTATGTTTCAGGCTGAATGTTCAACTTCAAGGTCGGACAAATACATTTCTGATAATGCCATTTAAAAGTAATACTATTTTAGACTTCTGTATTTTGGGGAGATTGCTAAATGTCAATTGGCCTTGTTTTTGGCTGGGTATCAAAGAGCAAATCAAACCGAATATTAAACTGCTTATCAAAGCTAACAGCCATAAACTCTTTTGTAGGAATGGGCTGCTACTCCGTTTTTCAGGGCCTCTCGAATTGGAATTGCCATTAAGCTTACGCCAGATTTTATGGCTATCTGATCTATAAAGGTTGGTATGGGTTTATTAATAAAACCAAGAGCCCAAGGGGGAAGATTGGCAAAGCCTGCCCTGGTTATGAGTTTCACTAACGGCTTGGAGAGTGGGGAACTGGGGAAGTCACTAAGCAACTCAATGATGGACTGAGCTCGCTCATTAAATCTTAATTCATCTTTGTATTTCAATATTTCCTCATAAGTGCCTGCCAAAGTGCTGGGCAAGTTAATTGCGCCCATTCTCTCGCCAAGAGTTTTCATCTCTCGAAAATATTGATCTTGCTCAGCCAGAGTAAGTTCGGGTTTGCAGTGGGTTTGATAGGCTTTCAGAAAACTGTAAGTCTCAGTTATGTGTACCCATTTGAGTAAATGGGGATCTAAAGCGTGGTATGGCTTCCCAGATTCATCGGTTCCTCTCACTACTTTATGGATGCTGTTTACTTTATCGATGATCTTGTTTGCCATTTCAGTGGGGCCATAAGTGGTGGCTGCAATAAAGTATGCCGTCCTACCCAGTCTCCCCTTTAGATCCTGTCTAAATGTGGAGTGATCCCAAACCCCGGCAAGCGCTTGTGGATGCAGGGCCTGAAGGGAGAGTGAGCTGATTCCACCGATCATCATTGATATAAAGTCAGCGTGCACTCTCCAAACCATTGAGTCTGGACCAAATAAGCCAGGATCCCCGGCGGGTGTAAGAAAGGCGACCGGAGGACCTGATCCCCCTCCGACCATTTCTAAAATACTTACTCTAGCCCTTTGTCTTATTGATTCAAGCATGCTTTTAGGTTTTAGGTCTCAACAGATGAACTGTAAATTATTGTGAATTTAGCGGGGATAAAATTATTCGAATATACTAAAAAACCGATTTGCTCTAAAATAAGGATGTTAAGGTCAAATGTTATTTGATCTTTGTTTAGTCAACTCTTAGTGGGGGTATTTTTCAATGTCCAAAACTTTAATTAAATCACAAACTGCTTCTTCTAAATTTACTGCAGTTACTATGACCCTAGCGACTACTTTGATCGCTTCTTTTAATGGGCAAACTCAAGCCCAGCAGGTCTACTCTCAGCCCCCACAACAACAAATGCAGGTTCAACCAGCCGCTGGTGACGTTGCAGTCGTTATTGCCCGGCAACCTAATTTTGTAACCATTCAACAAAGACAATGCGAACAGCGCGAAGTCGTAACCCAGTCCAGTGGGGCAGGGGGCGGATTATTAGGCGCTGTCGCAGGTGGATTGATAGGGAGCACGTTAGGCGGTAACAGCAGAGACAGAAATGCCGGAGCTGCGGTTGGTATGGTCGGCGGAGCTTTGCTCGGCAATGAAATGAGCAAATCTCCCGCACAAGCTGAAATGAGAGAGGTCTGCCGTGTTGTTCCAGTCACCGTTCAACAAGGAGAAACAATTACCTTTAACTACCAAGGTAGAGTTTTTACGCACTCTTTTTAAACATAGGGCAGGCTTTTAAAAGGTCTTAGCCTGTTGCTTTTTCTCATCGATTGCTAAAAGTCATTTGGTTCAGCCAAAGATACATCTAGTTGAAGCCAGCTCCTTAAGACGCTTTTTTTGGCAACCCGGATGAGCTCTAGCCTGTACTCAATAGAAGGAGGCCCTATGAGCTTAAGAAGTTTAAACTGCTTAGGCATTTATGAAGAGCAAGATTGTCCATCTAGGCAATCTTGCTACAGGGTGGTGTTCTTGATGTTACGCTGATCACATTCGCCTTTTCGATCAGCACAAAACACCAATAAAATCAATTTTCAAATTTTAGGAAATCCTATATTTGACCGCTATAAGTATAGGCGTTTTAAGTATTCGCATGATGAGTACCTGGCAAAGGAAGTGATGCCGTCACTCAAAATTACCGAAATGGCTTCAGTTCAGTCTCGACTGGCGGCGAGGGGTGAGATCTTGGGTGAAGGTTAGATTCCAGACGCGGGTCTCGAACTTGATCATTTCAGCGGCGTCCTAATTGAAAACGTGTTAAGCCTCAAGAGATCTAATTTTAAATCAAAGGATCTCCAAATGTTTCGGTTGCTTCATACGCAATAAGGATTTAAAATTTATTTTTGTGAAACCTCTACACTGCATGGACAATTTATTATGAGACTTAGTGCCGACCAAATTCAGGCCATTCGACAGGCTGCAAATGTTGCATTTGGTCAAGGCACGTCGGTTTGGCTGTTTGGCTCGCGCGTTGATGATGACAAAAAGGGTGGCGACATAGACTTATTGGTTTGTCCACAACCGCACACGACTTTAGATGCCTCAGCAAGAGAGCAGTCGTTTATGCAAAAAATCAAAATGCTGGCCTTTCTTGAGCGGCTTTTAGGGGAACGTAAGGTTGATGTGATTGTTGAGCAACCTCAAGATACGCGTCCCATTGTTGAAGTGGCTCATAAAACAGGCATCAAACTCCAATGAAGCTAACCCCCGAACAAATGGCGCTCCAACACAGTCTGGCTTTGTGTCAAGGCCATGCAGATGCGCTTCAAGACGCTTTGCAAGACATCCGTGCACGTGATATGGGTAAAGATGACTACACCGCCATGAGCAAACAAGACCGCCGCTTGCTAGATCAATTTGCCTATCGTTACACCCGTCTGCAAGACGACATGGGCGTGAAGCTAATGCCTGCAGTCCTCAAATCACTTGGAGAAGAGGTTGCACTTTTGCCGGCCATAGATCGTTTTGCAAGGTTAGAGCAACTGGGCTGGCTTGAGAGCGCTGATGACTGGCAAACTCTTCGTCAAATCCGCAACCAATTTACCCACGACTATCCAGATAGTCCATCTGAACGGTTTGAACGCTGGCAAACCGCTGTCCATGCAGCTGCGCAGCTCATATCTGTGCTCACTCGCTTCATTAGCAAAATCAAGCCATAAGTTACGGCATGGATTCATTAGTTACCAGTTGTTTCTGATTGAATCTCGAGACGTAGTACCGAGTGATTCATTCGTTCATATTAAATTACCAATTTCGCTTTTTTTGCGCTTATGGCCGCGCGCTTGTATTTTGACAAAGCTAATCCAAGAAAGCGAAAAATATTATCATGATAAACCCAAAAATTCCGAAATATGCTCTCTCTAAATAAAGCCCTTACTGAAAGTGCTAGGACAAGAAAATTATTTAAGAATGCGAGAAAGATTTGAACTTCAAATGGAATTTTAGAAAATCTCAAATGGCATATATGTGGGACAAGGTTGTATGTCACACATGCGTGGATCAGAGGAAAATATTTTTATACAAAATCCAATTAGAAAAGAAGCTTGGGCGCTTGATATTGAAAATAAAAAAGAGCGCACAAAGGGAGCATCTCTTGAGAATCTGAAAATGGAAATTGGCGCTTTCAGATGTGGTCTAGGAAATTTGGATAGCTGGTTAATTTGAAACTCAGGGCAAAATATGGGGTCCATTATGACCCTGTGAAAATTTGTTTCAAATGGCTAAACCTAATTCTGTCCGCCGTACGCGGCGCAAACATTCTGTTGAATTCAAGGCTAAAGTCGCCTTAGAGGCCGTTAGAGAAGACAAAACAATGTCCGCACTGCGCCAAATCCATGGGATCGGTGCTGCTCAAATCAGCGACTGGAAGAAGCAACTCTTGGACAATGCGACTGATATCTTCAAGGGGAGTAAGCGTCAGCGTGATGCTGAGCCTGATTTGACCCAGTTGCACGCCAAGATCGGGAGTATGAGCTCTCATTGAATTTGTTGAAGGAGGGCTGCGTAAAATGGAAGATATGGTGCCGCCCAGAGTTACCTACTGCGGCTATGCGTTCGTCGCAGTCGACGCCCGCCGCCGTGGATAACTCTGCATCATTTGTGAAATACTTGAGTAAAAATTAACTATCGGGGAAAGTTGTTCAAACTAACTAGACCACTTCTATGTGCTTGCGCTGCTGCTTGAATACTTACGATTTTATCTTCGCTAAGTCGATCCAAATTTTTTAATTGCATACTCATTCTGTTATTTTGTTTTAAAAGTCCTTTATGCCGGATCAGAAAATCCCAGTACAAAGTTGTCATTGGGCAAGCCTTTGGTCCAGTAGATTCAGCAGGATCGTAGGGACAACTTGTGCAGTAGTTGCTCATTCTTTGGATGTACTTACCACTGGCGATGTAAGGCTTACTTGCCATTAAGCCACCATCACCGTACTGAGACATACCAAGTGTGTTGGGGAGCTCTACCCACTCAACGGCGTCTACAAACACACTCAAAAACCATTCATGAACCTCGACTGGATTAACTCCGTACATCAGGGTATAAAGGCCTAGTACCATTAACCTTTGTATGTGGTGGGCATAACCGTGTTTTAGCGTTTGATTGATGACCTGGTTTAAGCAAACCATATCAGTTTTTCCTGTCCAGTAAAAGGCAGGTAAATTATGTGATGCATTAAGAGAGTTCATCTCTAGGTAGCTTGGCATCTTGAGCCAATACATGCCGCGAACATATTCCCGCCATCCGAGTATTTGTCGGATAAATCCCTCGACCGCTGCGAGCGGTGCTGCACCGCTCAGATATGCTTTTTCTGCAGCAGATACC
>Ga0208618_1001120_pt1 | contig 10858 bp, 9 predicted proteins | sample CryBogCBE18Jul08_FD_184585 | JGI IMG/M metagenome (GOLD analysis project Ga0208618, IMG submission 184585) | Freshwater microbial communities from Crystal Bog, Wisconsin, USA - CBE18Jul08 (SPAdes) | ecosystem: Environmental > Aquatic > Freshwater > Lake | place: Crystal Bog, Wisconsin, USA...
TTGGTGAACGTCGACTTTGAGGACGTTAGAACCGTAATGAGCGAGCAAGGTAAGGCCATGATGGGGACTGCTACTGCAAGTGGGCCAGACCGTGCGCGCATCGCAGCTGAACAAGCAGTGGCCTGCCCCTTGCTAGAGGGTGTCGATATGTCTGGAGCAAAAGGAGTGCTGGTACTCATCACTGCTGCCAAGGGTGATTTAAAACTCTCCGAGTCTAGAGAAGCTATGAACACCATCAGGGCGTTTGCTTCCAACGAAGCTCACGTGATCTACGGAACAGCTTACGATGACAGCCTAGGTGACCAAATCCGCGTTACTGTTGTTGCAACAGGCTTGGCACAAGCGGGTCGTCGTCATGCACCTACCTTGCAAGTTTTGAGAACGGGGACCGATAACATGCCCATCAACGTTCAATCAAACTCCAGCGGGATGCAATCTTCCATGCCAACTTCGATGCCCACATCGATGCCGACATCCATGCCCACATCGATGCCGACTTCTATGCCTACATCTATGGTTGGAGCTGGGAATGCGGCGCCTGCCCCAGTTGTTCAGCCAGATTACACAGGTATGGCAGTACCTAGTGTTTGGCGTACAAATCGTACCCAAGCTGCAGCAAAGGTGGATGCATTATCCTCAGGCGGAATGGATGATTATGAAATTCCAGCCTTCCTTCGTAAGCAAGCCGACTAAAATACGGATGTGTTAAAACAAAGAACTCTTCAAACGTTGACCAAAGCTGTGGGCGTAGGCCTTCACAGCGGTCAGCGCGTGGAGTTAACTCTAAGACCCGCTCCCCCCAATACAGGAATCGTATTTAGGAGAACGGATCTTGCTAAACCCGTAGAAATTGCCGTAAACGCTAAAGCGGTGACAGATACACGTCTGGCCTCAACCATCTCCTCCAATGGGGCTAAAGTGTTGACGGTTGAGCATTTGATGTCCGCATGTAGTGGTTTAGGGATAGATAACCTTTATGTGGATATCACAGCAGAAGAGGTCCCAATACTTGATGGCTCAGCTGCCTCTTTTGTGTTTTTGCTACAAAGCGCGGGTATCGTTTTACAAGAAGCCCCTAAGCGTTTCATTCGTGTAAAAAAAGAGGTCCATGTGACCGAGGGATCAGGAGAGAATTTAAAGTGGGCAACTTTAAAACCTTTTGAGGGCTTTAAGTTGAACTTTGAGATCGACTTTCAACATCCAGCCGTCGACTCAACAGGGCAAAGTGTTGAGTTTGATATGGACACAGGTACTTATACCAAAGACATAGCTAGAGCGAGAACCTTTGGATTTACCAAAGATGTCGAGATGATGCGCTCTAAAGGATTGGCATTGGGGGGGAGTTTAGATAATGCAATCGTAATGGATGATTACAAGGTGCTGAACGCTGAAGGACTTAGGTACGGGGATGAGTTCGTAAAGCATAAAATTCTTGATGCGATGGGAGATCTGTATATACTTGGAAAACCCCTGCTCGCAGCTTACAGTGCATTTCGCTCCGGACATGCCTTAAATAACCTGCTTCTCAGAGAGCTGTTGAACGATCCCCTGGCCTATGAAGTCGCTACCTTTGAAGATGAAAATTCTGCCCCTAAAGGTTTGGCCCAATTAGCACCTGCTTGGTAAACCAAAGTTAATTACTTGAGATGCCATAGTTTCGTTGGCACACCCAATTAACCACTAGCGAGCTCTGCCTTTTACAAACATACCAGTAGCTCGCCTTGCGTCACCACTGGGGTGCATGAGTTTTGCGATACCCTCACCTGCATGGGCCTGAGTAATGGCAAGACCAAGCGCATCCGCAGCGTCTGGGCCAGGTAGTTGGGGTAGCTTCAATAGCCTTTTAACCATTTCTTGAACTTGTGCTTTAGCTGCTTTGCCGTGACCTGCTATTGCTTTTTTCATTTGTAAAGCAGTGTACTCGTTGAGAGGTAATTCGTTGTGAACGATCGCGGCAATGCAGGTCCCTCGGGCCTGTCCAAGGAGTAGGGATGCCTGGGGATTGACGTTCATAAAAACGATTTCGATAGCTGCCTCGGTTGGTTTATAGCGCTCTACGATCTCGTTTATACCTGAGAAAATAACTTTTAATCTGGGTGGAAGATTTCCAGTGGGTAAGTGTTTGGTACTGATGGTGCCACTGGCAACGTATTGCAAATTAATACCGTTAGAACTGATCACGCCAAACCCCGTTGTTTGAAGACCTGGATCGATGCCTAAAATTATGCGTTTATTCGCAGTCGGTTGAACAATGGGCATAAAGTTTAGGGAAGTTTTGCGCTATTCATTCGTGAAGCAATCACTTGAGCGCGTTCGTTCAAGTAAACGGATCCCAGATTTCTTTCGAAATATTTGGGACGGGGTAGCATGACGGCAAGTCTTGCCGACTCCTCGGCTGATAGCTTAGAGGCTGGGTGGGAGAAGTAATGTCTTGCTGCAGCCTCGGCCCCAAAGACTCCGCTACCCCATTCCACGTGATTTAAGTAAATCTCTAAAATTCTAGATTTAGAAAGCAGTGTTTCTAACTCAATGGTGATAACTAATTCTTGAGCTTTTCTGAGAAGGGTTCTTTCCTTAGACAGAAATAGATTTTTAGCCAGTTGTTGAGTTATGGTGGAACCACCCACAATTTTCACGTGTTTGTGAGAGCCTTTCTTATTTAACTCAGCAGCTTCAGTAGCTTTGGAGTTATTTGCCCAAGCTCTCTCAACCGCCTCCCACTGAACCCCGTTGTGGGTGCTAAAAACGTCGTCTTCAGAAACAATTACCGCTCGTTTGATATTGTTTGATAGTAGAGAGTTAGGTCGCCATTCTTGAAGCCAAGGTAATCTAAAAAATATCCCGTTATGAGAGGAAGTAAAGGAGGCTTTACCAATCCGTAAGGCCTCAGAGCGCTCAAAAGTAGTACTGACTGGGTTAATAAAAGTGAAAAGGGAAATTTGTAAAAAGAAATAAAGTTGAAGCGCTAAAAAACCAAGAAACAGCAATGCAACATAACGGCGTATTGAAGTAATAAATATTTTGAAAATTTGTTTTTTCATAAAATTCAAGATCATTATTGCTCATGCAATTAATCTGCGGTTCATCCTAATCAAAACGTTAGTTAATGTTTCTTTTATATTTATTCTTGTCACTCTGATTATTGTGACATTGATTCGGTAGGCTGGAGTTGGGTGTTTAGGGTCCCATCGGAAGAAAATATAAATTTGGATACTAACGCAATTTGGTCTGCTTTTGATTTTAAAGTTGTATTGAATACAGAAAATGGACCTGCACTTAATACAATTGCTTGAGCTCGTTTATCTAGCTCAAGCCTCCCTGATCCCTGAATAATTTCGACCGACAATACCTGACCACTTGAGTTGACAGTGACCATCATGGTCAATGTCCCGTAAAGTTTACTACCGGCCAGGGACGGGAAATTTTGAGTGCCGTGGCGTTCAATTTTTCTGCGCATTTCATCATAATAAATTGCAAATGCACTCTCCTTGGTGGAAGGGGAGAAGTATCTTTTATGAGGCCTTTGGTTGGATATCTCAATTTTTGCCTCTATCTCAGCTAACATCTCAAGCATACGTCGTCTTTTGCTCTCGCGCTCGGGATTACTCGGATCTGGTTGAGTAAGATTTAACTCAGCCATTTGAGCACGGACTTGGGCAAGTAATTTGTTTTGCTGGGCAAAGAGTGCTTTGAGTGAGGCCTCTTCTTGATTAAGATCCTCGGCGTCTTGAGCGTTGTTGGTATGGGCTGCACTTGGAAGTGGCGAAGTCATTCGACCTTTGAGTTCCTCACCTCCGCCCTCTAAATTACTTTGCGCCAGTGCATGGGCTTTTAAATTTGTATCAGCTTTAAGGTGAATGTTGACCAAGATGAGCGGCAAATTGGTGTTTTGTATCAATCTATCAAACTGTTCGGGGGCGTGAAATTTAATACTTAATACAGTGGCATGAAATACCAACGAAGTAGCTAGCGCCCACTCAATAGGGCGAAGATTTTTAATAAGAACGAAAAATTTATACTGGGCTCTCAACGTCTATGCAAATTAGTTAAGCTTGGGGTTCATGGGAAGAATTAATTGTAGATGCTGAGTTGAATTTACTATCTTCATCACTAGAAGCATTATCTTTTTGAGTATCAACCTCACTTGTTTGTTTAGTGTGTTCGGTCTCCATCTTCATCTCCGTCTCCACCTCTAGATCAAGATCCAAACCGATAGGCTGAGGTATTTGTCCAGACTCAGAATCTTCAAAATCATCTTCAAATTCCGGAATTTCAGTGCTTTCATGAGTGGTGTTTGATGACGCCTGACAAAGCTCAAGAAAATCTGCCTTAATGTCCAAGCTCATCAAGTCAATTCCAGACAAACGTACCCTAATTTGTGCACCCCGTTGTAATTCTGGAGCACCATTGATACTTAGAACTAAAGGCAATGTGTCCGCACGAGCAAGGGGAGGGGTGCCTGGATAAGTCTTAAAGACATTAACGGTGAGCTCATGGATATTTTCTTGCTCAACATATTTTAGCGTCCAGTACCGCTCCATACTTGATTGGTATGCATTGTAAGCAGTGTATGTAGAGTCAAATGCAGAGATGATAGCCATGAGATCAGTTTCTTTTGGCTTGAAAGGGGCTACGAGAGCAGCAGTTGCTCCGTGTTCTGCACACGCACAAAGTTGCCATTGATTGACCAAGTCCGTGTACCGTCTAAGTGGTGAAGTACTCCAGGCATAACAAGATACCCCGATTCCAGCATGTGGAAGTGCCTTTGTACTCATTCGTACTTTGATGCCTGGTGCCATGCTTGCTTGACTACGGTAAATCCCGGGCACGCCAAGGTCGGCCATCCATTGGCCCCAAGTGCTATTGGCTAAAATCATGGCCTCCGCCACGATCAAATCAAGTGGCGCACCGCGGTGGCGAGGCTGAAGGCGAACATGCTCCTTGCCTGTGATAGGTGCATCGACAGTTTTTTCAATCTGAAAATTAAAATCAGGTCGATTGAAGTTTTCTGGTTTGCCGCGTACTATTTCTCTATTAGCTTTTAAGTGAAGAGCTAATTTAAAGAGGAAACTAAGCTCCGCTTTTGGTAATTCATTTGATAAGTCAACTGGCGAGTCAGAGTTGGAAGGTATATTTTGATTTTGTTTTGCTTCATTTTCCGTACTCAGCCAATCGGCAGTGACGATGTGATCGAGTTGATCATGTCTTAAATTTTTCTTTATGTCTACTCGTTCAATACGTGTGTAAGTCTCAGTGATCTCCAGGCTCTCTGTGTTGAATAAGACATACAAAGAGAGCGCAGGGCACGCTGTTCCTTCTCTGAGTGTAAAGTACTCAATAACTGATTTGGGGAGCATCGTAATCTTAGAGCCAGGCATATACACCGTGGATAAACGTCCACGAGCAACTGTATCTATAGCATCATTGGATTTAATCCAAAGTGCAGGGGCTGCAATATGCACACCCACAGTAACTGTATCTGTCCCCAAACCTTGTACGGACAAGGCATCATCTATTTCAGTTGTATGCGAGTCATCAATTGAGTAAGCAACAGCACTAGACAAGGGAAGTGAGGCATGGATTTTTTCTAGTTGAGCCACCGTGGGTTCAGGTAAATTATTAGCGAACTCAACACCCTTTGGAAACTGATCAAATAAGAATCGTTGCCAATGAAATTCGTATGCAGATGCAATTGCACCGACTTTTGTCAACAAAGCCATTGCTGGCATTTGTGTTTGTTTGGCAGCTTGAACTACAGCCTTGTACGGGGAAGAATTCTTATCTGGCTTGAAAAGTATCTTATAAATATCGTCAGAAATAGGCTTGGGACAAGTACCCGCTGCAAGCTCAGCTGCCCAGGCATCTATTTGCGCTAACAACTCCTTCTTGCGCTCAATAGCTATCAGCGCTTGTTGGATAATGTCAGCACTCGCTTTTTTGAATCTTCCTTTGCCAGCACGTCTAAAGTAATGGGGCGCATCAAAAAGAGTTTTGAGGATTGCAACTTGTTCACTGAGCGAGGGCGACGCACTGAAATACTCAATGCTTAGATCGTGGAATCCAAACTCTTCAACGGGGGCAAATTCCCAAGCTATTTGTATATCTATCTCTGATCCAACCTTTTCTGCGCTAGCCAAAAGCTCCTCTGGACGGGGAGCCTCAAACTTTAACAAAATAGCTGCATCTTTTACCTTGATGCGCTTACCGCTTTCAAGTTCAATTTGTGCTGATGCCTGAGCCTGAGACAAAATGCGCCCAGTGCCTAGTTTTCCAGAGTCTTCGAATAATGCGTACATGGGTAGATTCTCCCATGGATAGAAAATGTAATTTTGCTTCCTTGCAAAATCATTACATTTATTTTTAAAAATCTAATATTTTCAAAAATCTCAAAGCAAAAGGCGCATGTTTGTCAAAATCTGACATCCCGTGATCAGAGCCTTCTACAACATAGTGTTCTGAGTTAGGATGCGCCTTTATCATTTCACTCCAGTCAAGTACCTCGTCCCCAGTGCATGCCATGACAAGTTGTTGCTCTTTTAGTGCCACTATTTCCTCGTCCTTTAATCTTTCATCACACGGCTTGGGATATAACGATAATAATTCATCTAGATATTCTTTTTTGAAGAAAAAAGACTCCTGCGGCGACTGCCAGTTCGTTTGCTCTCCAATATACTTTTCAAGATCCCTAGCCGGGTAGCTTGCTGGATTGATGAGAACGCTTCTAAACCCTTTGACCCCCGCTAACCAGTTAGCGTAAAAACCGCCCAATGAGGAGCCAATTAAAGCGCTTGTTCCGACTTGCCAATCTTTGGAGATATCCAAAATTAGTTCACTTGCTCCCTTTGGAGAGGGTGGAAGCTGAGGACAATGCCACTTAATTTCGGGAAAATCTCTTTGAATAAGTCCAGCTAGATACTGCGCTTTAAATGACTTCGGCGAAGAACGAAATCCGTGCAAATACAAAAGGTGTGTGATCATAAGGTGTTTTTTTTAATCCTTAGTCCTATTTGGGTTGAGTGTAGACGCCAAAAATGTCTTTTTTAGCAAACATCCTGAGTGATAATGAGCACCTATGCAGACAGAGTTCAATCGACCTAATTTTTATTACAGAGTGTCGCCATTATTAAAGGGCTTTGATGGCCCTTTGGCGTTGGCAGTTTTTATGCTTGCTTGTGCAGGGCTAATTACGATTTACTCTTCAGGATACGGAGACGGTCAAAGATTTTGGGACCATCTCAGAAACATGGTGCTTGCTACGGGTATTATGTTTTGTGTAGCGCAAATTCCTCCCCAGCGGTTGATGACTTTTGCCATGCCTCTTTACACAGTTGGACTTGCACTGCTGGTTGCGGTTGCACTTTTTGGGCTTACAAAAAAAGGAGCTCAGCGTTGGTTAAACATTGGCATTGTCATTCAGCCTAGCGAGATTTTAAAAATAGCGATGCCACTGGCACTTTCTTGGTGGTTCCAAAAAAGAGAGGGGCAACTCAGGCCGCTTGATTTCCTTGTTGCCGGTGCACTGCTTTTAGTACCCGTTGCTCTCATCATTCGCCAGCCTGACCTAGGGACTGCTATTTTGGTTTTATCGGCTGGTTTATTTGTCATCTTCTTTGCTGGCCTTAGTTGGTGGCTCATTGTTCCCCCCGTACTCATTGGTCTGGTCTGTGTGTCTTTACTCGTGGTATTTGAACCCACACTTTGTGCAGACGGCTTTCGATGGCCTTTATTACACGACTATCAGCAGCAAAGAATATGTACCTTGCTAGACCCTGGGCGAGACCCTTTAGGTAAAGGATTTCACATTATCCAAGGCATGATAGCAATTGGCTCAGGCGGTTTTTGGGGTAAAGGTTTTGGTCAAGGCACGCAGGCTCATCTTGATTTCATACCTGAGAGCACAACAGATTTTGTTTTTGCCGCCTACTCAGAAGAGTTTGGATTATTTGGTAATTTGCTCTTGATAGGTGGATTTATCTTTCTCGTTCTTCGTGGCTTGACGATTGCACAGCAAGGTCCTACCTTGTTTGCCCGCTTACTTGCAGGAAGCATCACGCTGATATTTTTCACCTATGCCTTTGTTAATATGGGCATGGTCAGTGGTCTTTTGCCAGTCGTTGGTGTACCACTCCCTTTCATAAGCTACGGAGGTACTGCCATGGTGACTTTAGGCTTTGGTATTGGTATTTTGATGTCAGTTGCAAAAGCAAAACAATTGGTGCAATCTTGAGCACAGTCCAATCACTTCGCATGCCCAGTATCGCTGTTATTGGGGTAGGAAATATGGGGGGAGGGATTGCGAAAAATTTGCTCTCAAAAAATTACACTGTTTATGTTAAAGATATAGATCACCAGAAAACGCAAGCCCTCGTTCAATTGGGTGCTCAATCAATAAATAGTTATTCACAATTACCGAACGAAGTAAGTGTGATCATTATTTGTGTTGTGACCGCATCCCAGGTCGGGGACGTTTTAAAGGGTACAGATCAACCAGAAAAAACTCAATCAGAACTAGGATTACTGAGTGAACTAGACCAAAGGCATACCGTTATTTTGTGCCCAACGATCGGCCCAACAGATGTCAAAGGTTTTGCAAGTCAAATCCAGGCAAGGGGTGCAAGTGTTATAGATGCACCCATGTCTGGCGGTCCTGTAAGGGCGCAAATTGGTAAGATGAGCCTGATGGTCGCATGCACTGAAGACGTGCTTAAAGCCAATGATAATTTGCTACACACTATGGCTGACCCAGTTTTTTATATAAGTAACAGGGTTGGGGACGGAGCAACCACCAAGTTGATCAACAACTTGCTTGCCGGTGTTCATTTGGTAGCGAGTGCAGAGGCGATGGTTTTAGCAGAAAAAATGGGGCTCGATTTACAAAAGACCCTAGACGTTATCGAGTCCTCGAGTGGGCAAAGTTGGATTGGATCTGAGCGCATGAGGCGTGCGATCCATGCGGACCCTCTTCAACTAGAACCTCTCGCACATATGACTCTCTTGACCAAAGACACAGGCTTGGCTTTACAAATGGGCGATGAGGTCGACTACAACGGCCCGCTTGGCTCTAAAACGGTGGAAACTTTCAACCAAGCTTGCGCGGCTGGACTGTCGGGGCGTGATGACGCGGCGATGCTGACTTTTTTACGCGATAGTGCGAGAGAGCCTAAATTAAAGTCTTAACGAAGTTTCGTTTTTTTGACATAAAAGGGACAATTCCCTGCCCAGCTTAGTGTCAATTTACATGATATTACAATGGTCTCATGATATCAAGAGAACCCACCCTAGAACGCCTGTCCATAGCTCGTCGCTTGTTGCTTGACCCATACGGCTTAGATGAGTCACATTTAAGTCAAGCACTTGCCCAAATTAGAGCGCACCAAGTCGATGACGCAGATTTGTATTTCCAGTACACCCGCTCAGAGGGGTGGAGCTTGGAGGAGGGTATCGTCAAAACGGGCTCTTTCAGCATCGATCAAGGCGTTGGTGTAAGGGCAGTGAGTGGTGAGAAAACCGCTTTTGCTTATTCAGATGACATCTCAATGAGTGCATTACTGGACGCGGCAAATACCGTCAGAACCATTGCACAGGCTGGTCAAGACAAATCAGTTCAAATCCCTAAAAATACGGTTCCTGCAACTCGAAGTTTGTACCTGGAGCATGACCCAATCGCTAGCTTGGGGAGCGCTGAGAAGGTTACGTTACTTGAGAAAATCGAGAAAATGGCGCGTGCCAAAGACCCTCGAATCGTTCAAGTTATGGCCGGTTTGGCCAGTGAATACGATGTAGTTCTTATTGCCCGTGCTGACGGTTTACTTGCAGCCGATGTTCGCCCGCTTGTTCGCTTAAGCCTCACCGTGATTGCAGAGCAAGGCGCAAGACGCGAGGTTGGCTCATCCGGTGGAGGGGGAAGGTTTGGACTCGCTTATTTTGACCAAGCACTTTTAGAGCAGTATGTAGATGAGGCCGTACAAGCAGCTCTTACAAATTTGGAGGCACAAGCGGCACCTGCCGGTGAGATGACTGTCGTACTGGGTTCTGGTTGGCCAGGTATTTTGTTGCACGAGGCAATAGGCCACGGATTGGAGGGAGACTTTAACCGTAAAGGATCAAGTGCTTTTGCTGGGCGAATTGGTCAAAGGGTTGCTGCTAAGGGCGTGACCGTCCTAGATGACGGTACTTTGTCTGATAGAAGAGGCTCTTTAAATGTTGACGACGAAGGTAATACGACTCAAAGTAACGTTTTGATTGAGGACGGAATATTAAAAGGTTACATCCAAGACACTATGAACGCAAGGTTGATGGGCGTCTCTCCAACGGGTAACGGAAGGCGTGAGAGCTATGCACACGTACCCATGCCCCGGATGACCAATACTTACATGCTCTCAGGTGAGCAAACACCTGAAGAGATTATTGCTAGCGTTAAAAAGGGCGTCTATGCCAGTAATTTTGGCGGCGGACAAGTGGATATTACTTCTGGTAAGTTTGTCTTCTCCGCAAGTCAAGCTTGGTGGGTGGAAAATGGAAAGTTAATGTATCCAATCAAAGGTGCCACGTTAGTTGGCAACGGGCCTGACGCTTTGACTCGCGTGAGTATGATTGGAAACGACATGGCCTTGGACAGTGGAGTCGGTACCTGCGGTAAAGAAGGCCAAAGCGTTCCTGTAGGCGTTGGACAGCCCACGCTCAGGATTGATGGATTGACGGTTGGTGGAACCGCCTAATTCATTAAAAAATGTGGTAAAGTTTGATTCATGAAAGTTTCAAAGTTCTTTTTTAGCTACTTTTATTTCTCACGCTTTATTGGCGGTCGAGAGGCTTAAAAGTACAAAAATACTTTAACTTCAAATCGACCGCCTTAGTA
>Ga0208618_1001123_pt1 | contig 10853 bp, 17 predicted proteins | sample CryBogCBE18Jul08_FD_184585 | JGI IMG/M metagenome (GOLD analysis project Ga0208618, IMG submission 184585) | Freshwater microbial communities from Crystal Bog, Wisconsin, USA - CBE18Jul08 (SPAdes) | ecosystem: Environmental > Aquatic > Freshwater > Lake | place: Crystal Bog, Wisconsin, USA...
GTATTTAGCTAATCAAGTAGTAGAGCTCCAAACGTTTCCACCATTCATTTTCCCAATAATCAAAGTCCTTGGGATCTAATATAAATTCCTGATATTGGGGTTCTGTAAGTAAATTCCCCATTTCATCTACTTCAGGTTTTACGCACATTAAAACCACACCTTTACGAATGTTGGTGCCATATACTTCGTTGTGAGCTAATGCGTAAGCTACTAATTGTAAGTAATAATCTTGAATCCACTCTTGCTTTTTAGGTTTATTAGTTTGCTTATAATCAATAATACTTTCATCGCCCATATGGATACCACATCCATCTGTGGTGCCCGCATATAAGCTAGGAAAAAATAATGGGATTTCTACACCCCATAATTCATCGACATTTTTAAGTCCTTGTTCGATAACTGTTTGCGCCATAGCATGACTGGCCCATCCAAACGGATTAGATCCTTTGTCTGGTATGACACCTTCTTTGATATATCGTTCTAAGTAGGTATGCATTCTAGTACCACGATTAGCAGCTTCAGTGGTAATCGCTTGGGCTTTATCGACCCCAACTCGTTTACGCCAATTTTGTAATGCTTCTTTTTTCTCTTTGGGTTCAGTAGCCGAAAGAATTGTAGTTACACTAGGAACTTTTTTACCGTCTGGTGTGAGATATAAGCGTCGACCTTCTTCGCTTGTTCGAGATAATTCTTGATAGGCAAATTTTGGATTGTACATTATATCTAGTATAGCAAATTGACTTCTAAAAAGTCAACCTTACTATATCCGAAATGACTCTCCGCAACCGCAACGATCTTTCTCCAAAGAATTAATAAATTCAAATCCTTCATTAAGACCTTGTCGTACATAATCTACAGTAATACCAGCAACCATAGGTAAAGATTTGGGATCCGTAACTATAACTGTATTGGTTTTTTCATCTGACAATAATACATCGTCTATTGACAGGTTGTCGACATATTCCATAATATAAGCAAGTCCCGAGCATCCGGTTGTTTTGATACCTATACGGATAGCAATCCCTTTTCCTCTTTTTTCGAGATTAGATTTAATCTTTTTAGCAGCAGTATCGGTTACTGTGATCATTGCTTGTTTAGATAGTCGGTTATTGCCGCTTTAATAGCGTCTTCCGCAAGGATACTACAATGGATTTTAACCGGCGGGAGACAGAGCTCCTCGGCAATATCAACATTCTTAATTGATCCTGCTTGCTCCAGCGTTTTACCCTTGACCCACTCTGTGACGAGCGAACTACTAGCGATCGCTGACCCACATCCGTATGTTTTAAATTTGGCATCTGTTATTATTCCATCTTCTACTTTAATTTGTAATCTTAAAACGTCACCGCATGCCGGAGCACCAACTAGGCCTGTACCTACAGTAGTATCAGTGATATCCATTTTACCAACATTGCGAGGATTTTCGTAGTGATCAACTACGGCGTCTGAGTATGCCATTATTTTTTTACCGGTGGTGCTGGTGGTTTAGGAGCCTGCGGTGCTGGGTGTGGTGTTGCTATCGGTTTTTTGCTCAAATCGCTAATTAAATTTCCTAACCCGGCAGCCGAAATATCAGACATGCTAATTAAAATACAGAATGTATATAGAAACTTCATTTAGTTTGGGACCAATACTGTCCTGTAACAATTACAATTTGCATCAAGGATATTTTCTTGATGATAATTTGATGGATTTGGTTGTTGTACATATACCGCTTGTGGTTGTGGTTGGACATATACCGGTTGAACATACACTGGCTGAGCATAATATGGACGAGCTATACTGTATCCTATTACCCCGCCGATAACAGCAGGGGCTACCCAATCATTGCGATATCCAAAACCACGATAATACCCATGGGCAAAGGTTGAAGCCGACATTGTCAACAATAATATTGCGATAATCTTTTTCATTTTGATACTCCTTTTAATCCTACATACTAATTATATTTAGTTTCGAATTATTTGTCAACCGAAATTAAGTTATTGATTTATTTGGATAATCCGCGTTTCATAGCGGCTTTGGCATTTGAACTTACTACTTTTTCAGCTTGATCGGTATCCATTGAAGTATCTGTGACATCTGTATTACCTTTGAACTTAACTACATTTGAGTTAGGCTCGTATGGTAGCAAGACATTGCTAAGTGGTTCTTTAGCAATTAAATCGCCTAAGGTATCGGCGGTAACATTGACCCCAAGGCTTTGTGCCAAGTCAACAAACGCCTGTGTAGAAATCTGTTTTTTAGAATCTGTATCTCCAGCACGGCCAGCAAGAAATTGTGTCAATGCCATGAGCTTGCCAGAGTTTACATTTTCTGGGTTTTCTACTTCAAAGATTAACATTTTATCGTTTAGCGCGACCTAAGCCTGCGCCACCCATCTCAGGAGCTTCTGGTTCCTCGGGTTCAGCTGGAGGAAGTTCCTCTGTACCTAAATCTGCTCCAGTATCCATAGCTGGGTCTGTTCCCATGTCTGGCCCCGCTCCTAATTCATCTTGTCCTGGGATTTGTGGCTGAGCTTGTCCAGTAACGACTCCAAGTGCTTGATCTAATTGTTGACGAGCGCCTTGTAAGTTTTGTAACAAGCCAGCAAGAGCGGCTGTTGCGTCTGTGTTGAATTGCATAGCTTGGTCAACACCAATTTGATTTTTAATTTGATCAACCAAGGCTGGCAAATCTTTAAATTGCATTGCGCTTACTTGCTCAGACATTTTTTGAACTTCGTCAACCATGTCCTGTGATGCTAGTACTACTTGTGCTTGTTGTACTTCTGATTCGCGAAGTATGCGATATAAACTTGTTCTCAATTGTTTACTTTCTGTTTGAAGAGCAGCTTGAGCAACTAATTGTTGGTCAGCTGGATTTAATGCTTGTCCCTGTTGAGCTTTTTGCATAGCTACTTTAAGTTTAGGATCGCTAATGTTATTAACCTGTGCTTGCTGTTGTTGCTTTTTAGCTTGATCACCTGCGGCTACAGCTGGATTAGTTGGAGGCATACCTTGCGTGGACATTGTTTGATTTTGATTAGCGCCAGCTGTTGAACCAACCGCTACTGTAGGAGTTTCGTTAACTTTAGTAACTAGCACTCGCTCCATCATCATCAACTTTAAATAAGTTGGGTTTTGCTCTGAGCTATGATAAGCGGCTGTAGACTTATGCTCATTTACGAGCTTGCGTACTTTAGACAGCATTAATCGTGCTTGTTTTGCGGACATTACGTCTACATTAATGGAGTCACCAAAATAACTCTCAAATACCTTAGCGGCTTGTTTGCTTGGCTTTGTTGTTGCCAGTTCGAACAGTTTCATTATTAAATCCTCGTTGTTGACAGTATTTAGCAAAATTTACACATTTGGTTAATTGTTGCTCTACTTGTTTTTTGCGTATAATCTTGGTTTCTAGCTTGGTTTCGACGGTTTCTCGGAACAAAGGTTGCTTACTACGATCCGCTAAGTTAGCTCTTGCCGATATATCTGAAGTCAAAGAGCTTAATTTATTGTCTAATAACAATATATCGCGGGCTAGATTATAATGGGTATATTTGTCAGCTATACACCAACTTAGGGCATTTTTTGTAGAACTAAAAACACCCACATCTGTGCCTGAACAATATACACGATATCCATATTTTTCAGGCATTATAACATAACGGTCAAATACTTCGTAATCACCGTTTTCATTTTGCCATATTAAATTAGTAGTAAGACTACTAAATTCTTGGCGAAACATTCGCGCAAATTCTTTATCTATAATCATTTTATTATATAGTGTACTACTAGGAACCCTATTACAGAAGATAAAAATCCTATAATACCAAGGCCCCATCCAATAAGCTGATTATTTCTTTTATCAGACATATCGCTAATCATGCTATGTACTTTTCCAATAGTATCTGTAACTACATTAAGTTTTTTATCTAACCCTTCGATACGACTATCTAAATTAGAATATCGTTCGGCACATAATTCAACATGAGCCTCGAGACTCTTCTTTTCTATTTCGGTAGCTGCGCTCATAGTTTTTTCTCCATTATATATTTATACTATTGCGCTAAACCATATATTTTGGTTATCACCGTCTACAATTAAAACAGGATCTAAATTTTTGTTATTATCTAATCCTATAAGCATAGGTACTCCGGCAGAGTCAGATAATAGCATTTCTGTAGGATTTTCTTCAGGTCCAAATACATACGGAGTTTCCGTTTCAAATTCAAAACTCCATGTATTATTATCTTTCTTAGGAGATTGTAATCGTGAAATTTGTGTTCGTAAACTTATTAATTGGGTAATAGTTTCCCAATTTCTTTGTTGATTTCTAGCTTTATTCCAAGATAGTTCATCTTCAATGCTATTACCGACCGAATCGTTAAATGGAATCCGAGATGATTTATAGTGTCCAGTAACACCCGTAGCAGTAATGTCAAAGAGAGTTTTACAAGTAAATCTCATGCTGAGTTTTTGGACAATTCATATAAAATCTCAACTTGTTCGCATAATTCATCAAGAGCCGTATTGTTATTCCTAGCATGAAATATTTCCATCCAGCGTCGTTGTCTTTCAATATCTGCTAATTCTTTATCCAATAAAGGATCTCGCGAATGTAATTCTCGATGTTGTTGCCCAGGCTGTCTAGCATATACTGTACGGCCACCATCTGGACTTTCAAATATGGTAACTTCTGTAATCTTACTAACTGTCATAATATAGGTATATTTAACCCATTGTAGCAACCCCAGAAATTAAAGTCAACAAAAAAGCACCTTGCGGTGCTTTCGTGTTTTAAAGTAAACTTTAAATTAGCTGTTACCAGTAGCTGTAGAAGCTAAACGGAAACCAACGTTAGTAACTGTAGCTGCTGCTACGTTACAATATGTTCCAGCTGTTGTGTTTTGAATGTTACCCAATGCTTGGATAGTAGCTTGCAAAGTTGTAGCTGTGTAAGCTGCTGTTGGGTAAATTGCTAAACTCATATTAACTGTGTTAGCTGTGTTATCTACTTGATAGATAGCAACTGTAGCTGTTTGTTGAATTGTTTGAAGAATCAACTGAACTGCGCCGTTAACACCAGCTTGGTTATAAGCTGAATTACCTAAGCCAACGCCAAAAAAGTCTAATTTTGGACCAGCAAAGTTTGTTGGTGTGCCAGCAGGTGTGTATGCTGTGTTTGCAGACAACTGTGGTCCGTTAAGAACGTCAGTTGCAAATACTGGTTGTGAACCGCCTGATACTAATGGAATTTGTGCCATTTTAAATCTCCTAAGTTAATTGGTCTCAAAGGACCTGCATGTATTTAGTCAGAAGATAAAAAATGGGGGTTTTGGATATATTATTCTGTCGGAGTTGGGGTACTATTAGCTATATTACCGCCATATTCTTGGACATTTGCTGGTATAGGAGCAATACGCTGATCTACAGTGAATACTGGTTGTGAGCCGCCCGATACCAATGGAATTTGTGCCATAAAAATATTTAGTTGGCTGGTGCGTTTTGACGGCGATTTGCTCTAGAAAAGTCAAATCTATTAACAAATTTAGTCATGCCACCTGGATGTGATATAACCCAGCCCTCTTGTCCTGGATGTTGGCGATCCAATTGCTGTAACATATCCATCTTAATATTATGTAACAATACAAAGGCAGAAAATGCGGCACTTAATCCATCCATATTACTTCTTGGACTTTGTAAATATTCAACAATGTTATTATACTTGCGCGGTGTTACTTTAGTTTGTAACCATTTAGCAAATCCTGGAACTAGTGTGCTCACATCAAAATCTGCCACAGTATCATCTTTAACTAGACTATTAATATAATCTACACATAAACGAGGTAAATCGCTGATTTGTAACTGTCTAAGTTCAGCAGGACTAAACAAAGTATTGATTGCTTGCCCGTGTCCACTGACTAAACCTTTTAATTGTTTGACTAAACTACTATCAGTTGGCTTAACATTCTCTTTAGGAGTAATAGGCTCAATAAGCAATAAGCCTGGAACTGAATTTAATTTTACATTTCCCAAAGGCTCTTTGCCAGCGCCTTGCTCTTTATAGTAAGTGTGGATAGCAATGCCAACTTGACTGCCAGCAATTTCTTGTCCTAGTTTTGAACTAACAGGAATATTATATTCTACAGTATTTGGTTTGAATACAAAAGCCCCAGATACTTCAGGCGGGGTACTTGTATAAAGTAAATCGCCTTGTATATAACCCCTAAAATCTTTAGGTGTAGCTTGCTCTAACATAGGCCAAAGTGTTTGGTAGATAGGAGCCAATTGCGCCACACGATTCGCTGATAAACCTTTTGCTTTAGCTTCAGCATCGCGGTTAGCTAAATGTTGTGTAATTTGTTTTGGACTTGTAAACAATCCCTGATAGCCAACCGCGCCAAACCCAGCTACATCTGTTAATACAAAAGTGCCATCTGGTTCCCGACCAAATACTACTGCTGGTTTTCCGTCCCATTTCACAGTAACAGATGATGTTGTGTTATCTTTAAGATGCGCTATAACTGCTAATGCTTCTTTGATGCCAGCTGTCCCTTTGCGGAATACTAAGTCTTCGATATGTTCAATACCCTTAGCTTGTCCGCCTTTAACTTCAGTATTTTCGATTAATTTTGCCATTCCTTTGTTAACAATACGGTCACGCAAGCGAGCTAAGAAGTTTGTGTCTGACTCACCGCGTGTTTCAAAGAATGGTACTCCTGCTTTAGTAAAGTGATCTCGAGCTTGTGCTAATTTTTCATCTTTCTTAGGATCATTTTGTAGTGCCTGGACAATAGTTTCCACAGAGTAGAGGTCATCCTTCGTAGCTCTGGGGTTAAGTAAAATTTTAGCGATCTTGTCTGGATCGGTTTCAACAACTTCTTCATTAGCACGATTAATAATACCACGGCGCTGATCTAGTTTATATCCTAATGCTTTAGCAACTGAGTTAATTAATATATTACGATCTGACCCTTTATATTCTGAATTTGCCGGAGCAGACAAAAAGAATTTACCTACTCCTAAATTTTTCATAAACATAAAATCGGTTTGTACATAGCCGTTATTAGGGTTTCCGTTTATAGGAGTTTTAAAATGTATATTGGTGCCTGCTTTTTTAACATATTCATTTGGTTTTAAATTATGGCTAGTACACCATTGTGTAAGTTCTGCGGCTAATTGCTCAGGAGAAATTTCATTAATATCTACAGCTACATCTAAGTCTCCCGATGTAGGCTTCAATCCTGTACTACCTAAAGTATTATTTTGTAAATCAATATCCAACATTTGCTCAAGCCAATTTAATGTAGGCTTAACATCCGTTTGGTTAATTCGTTGTGTTAGGGCTTGGCCGTCTCCGTTTTTAAAAACATTGCCGCCTTCTTTTAATAATTTCATCGTTTTTTTACCGCTTGTATTAATTTATCAATTGTTTGAGAACCAGTATTTGGATTACTGATTGTTTCACCGTTTTGTTGAATTTTTTGTTGTAATGTAGCAATAGCTGTAGGACTTATACCTAGTTGTTGGGCAATACCTTGCTGGGCATACTGGGCACTCGGTGATACTCCTGCTTGCCCTTGAGCTTGTTGACCTTGCGAAATTCTGCCAACAGAGCTTAATGCTAAATCAACATATTGTTGAAAAGCTCTATCGATATCTTGCGGAGTTTTTGCTACTTTCATTGTATCGAAAATAGTAGATAATTTTTGCTTAACTTCATCTGGTACACTTTGTAATCCTGGAATATGTTGACTTATCCAAGTATTAAAATCTTTAGCAATATCTTTTTTCTGTGGACCATTGGCTGGCTGTGTAACGCCAGGAGTTCTGGCTCTAGCCTTCATAGTTGCTAATCTATTTGGATTAATGCGAGCCTCTTTAGTTACTTGCGGTACTGCGGCATTAGATTTTACTGGAGCTACAGGCGGAACAGCCGAAGGATTTAATTGAACTCCTTTGGGATTATCTGCCTTGGCATTTAACATGGCAACAGATTTAGGATTAGTAATTTTTTGTCCAGTTTCGTCAGTCCATGTACCACTATTATCTTTTGTGTACGACGTAGGTGAAGTAGTTCCAGGTTGCTGAATTTGTACAGTAATTCCGCCTTCGTCGGCCGCAGGGCCTGCTCCGCCAGTTTTAATATCAAACTCCTGGTCAAATGCTTTTTGTAATTGTGCTATTTTTTGTTGTTGCTGTTGTTTTATTCTAGTAGGTGTTGGTGCTTTTGCTGCTTGAGTATTTGTATCAACATTAAATCCTTTGCGTTGAAGTGCCTGTGCTGCTTTTGCTGATTGGGCATTTCTTTTATCTTGTTTTTTATCCCACTGTTTTTCTTGGGCACGATCGCCAGCCGCAATAAATTTATCCTTGGCGTTAGCATACCCAGTCTTAGTTGCGCTAACTGCTTTTTTAACTGAATCTAAAATGCCTTCGTCTGTGCGTTGGAGTTTAGTTATTTCATGAATTTGCATCAGTCTTCCTTACGGTGCGAGTAAACTTGCCTGGGTCGCGAAGTTTAATAGCATTAATTAATTTGCGTGTAAGGTTATCTGCTTGCTTGGGTGTATAAGACTCGTCAATTTGCTCTAGCAAGCGAATGGCGCTTGCAATGATATTAGTCGCACGATTTTCGATAACATGACGCTGATCACGCTCGATATACATACTATCTAATTCTTCTAATAAACTACGGGTTTTCTTTTGCATATTTGCCAGAACCTTTTTATTATTTATTACAATTTGAATTATGGGCTCTGTAATTAATTAGGTTTAATTTGCCCTAATAATGCCTTTAATTTGCTACTTTGTACTTCTGCCGTAATTTTAGCTACTTCTCCAGTATCAGGATCTATAGTTTCCCCACTACTAACCCTGCTTTGGGTTTTAATATTGTCGTAAATGTTAGATTTTTTAAATGAATTTACTGGAGTCGCATCTTCGGGTAAATCAGTAATACGCATAGTTTCGATATTATAGTCTAATTCAACTTTTTGTCCTGTGCCGTTAGATGTACGAGTTTTCATACATTGTAATTGATAGCGTCCACGCTCTTTCATAGCACGACTTGTAAAGATACCAAACACATTATCTGCCGTATTAATCTTACTAATACCACCGGAAATATGACTGTGGTCAAATTCAATTTCTTCCACAGCCGCACGATTTAACTGCGAAGCTGTTACTAGTAATACATTAAGTTCTTTAGCTAAGTTACGCAATTCTTCCGAAACATACTTGTCTTTAACGAACAAATCATTTGGGCTCACTTTAGCACTTACTGGCATTAATAAGTCCAAGTAGTCAACCATTACAAAGTCAATCTTGATGCCTGTTTGTACTTGTACTTCTTTTAAGTAACTGCGGACATCATTAATATTACTTTGCGCTGGCAATGCCTTAACACGATATTGCCCAGACTTTTTACCAAACATTTTAATCTTTAATTCTGCTGTTTCTAAATCCTTGCGAATATCTTTAGTTCCCATACCTGCTAGCATCGCATCAGTACGCAATCCAACTAGCTCTTCTGAAAGTTCTAAACTGATATATGCCCCACTAAGGCCTTGTTCTAACCACGCTAACGCAATATTCATCATAACAAGCGATTTACCTGAACCAGATCCGCCTGCGAAAATGTTAAGTTCTCCACGACTAAATCCACCATAAAGAATTCTATCTAAACTTGGCCAGCCAGTACTTACTTGTCCGCCACTATTAAAGTACTTGTCATTACGAGCTCGCGGATCAGCAAAATAATCTGTGCCCATATCTTTTTGTAAACTAATTTGAACTGCGTCTTTAATTAATTTTTCTACTGGATCAAAATCACCTTTGTCCAACATATCATATGATTTAAGAATTGCTCTACTAAGTTCTTCTTTCTTAGTAAAACCTTCGAATTCTTCCATAAACCAATCTAAATTACCTTCAGGTAATTCTGGAAGTGTTTCTAGTTTAGATCCGGTTGCTGCATTAATTTGCTGTAATACTGGCAATGAGCCATGCTCTTCAAAGTGAATTTTTACAAACTCAGCCGCAGTTCGCAAACTACGGTCAAAATTTTCTGGATTGTAAATATTTTGAACTCGCACAAATGATTCAGCATCACTGAGCATCATTTCCAAGAATAATTTTTGTACTTCAATACTATAATCTTTTAACAAGTTGCTTCCTTTTTATTTCAATTTTATATTTGTTAGTTTCTCTAGATTGTAATATAGTTAGTAGTGTCGCTACCTTACCCATACAAATCACAGCATCGTTAACATCCTTAATGCCAGTGGGCCAATCTGGAATACTAACAGCCCAACCTAATTCTATTGCTTTATCTACTAATGCCATGCCAGCCTTATCTTGGTCTGGAACTACAGTAATAGTTTTTCCTAAACTTTTAATCACTTGTGCTTGCGTCGAATTAATATCATTATGTAATACGGCTAGCCCATTGATAGCTAGCGCATCGAATACTCCTTCGACTACAATAGTGTGTTGCCATGAATCTTTTTGTAAGTCAACTCCAAATACATATCCCTGTTGTGTATCTGAAATAAATTTAGGCATTCTGCCATCTATATATCTAGCAGAGTTACCTACCACCAAACCCTTGTGTGTAAAGGGTATTACAATTTGTTTGCTTAACCTGCCTGCCGCTTCTGGGCTTACCATATATGGATATGCGGTACAGTCTATGCCACGGCCTTCCAAGTATTCAATATACGGGAAATGTAGCGGATTGTCAAGATCCAATAGTTCCAAGTCTGCGGGTAAATCTCTTTCTTCAAATTCTACTGCCTTAATTATTGTTCGATTGCTTTCTAACATACCATTCATGGTACGATGTCTAAGACTTTCGATATTAATTTG
>Ga0208618_1001127_pt1 | contig 10841 bp, 11 predicted proteins | sample CryBogCBE18Jul08_FD_184585 | JGI IMG/M metagenome (GOLD analysis project Ga0208618, IMG submission 184585) | Freshwater microbial communities from Crystal Bog, Wisconsin, USA - CBE18Jul08 (SPAdes) | ecosystem: Environmental > Aquatic > Freshwater > Lake | place: Crystal Bog, Wisconsin, USA...
TTTAAACCCATGGGGCCCTGGATTGAGACGAACTTTGATATTGGACATGCAAAAACTCGTGTTAAGGTTAACGGTATACAAACCATAGAGTTTGATACCAAAGCCATGCTCTTTGACGTTTCTACTTTTATAAGCAGAACGTCAAAGTACGTAACCTTCTTTCCCGGTGACGTGATTTGGATGGGAACAGACGGGACATCGCCAAATATTAGAGACGGTGATAAAGTAGAAATAGAAATCACTGGCCTTGGAACTCTTACCAACACATTTAGTAAGCCAGAACATCAAGGGATCTATTAGCGAATCCTAGGGAGATATATCGCTTCAACATTGTGGAACTCTATTGCTTAGGAAATCGGCAGTTCGATTTCCGGGTGAATCCCCGTTTTCCGAAGAAGCTGTCTCGCGAGTTCCTCTACATTGACCTGATCAACAACTTGGAAGAGCAGTCCGAAGATCGGGATGTGGTCCTCAGCCAAGCTCGCTGCAAGCTACTCTCCTTGGACATCGATCGGCTGCAAGAGGACGTTTAAAGCTTCGCCAACATGGCACACGCAAACGGTTTCGGAAGTGGATCGATAGCTGAGTTTCTTCACGAGCGACGCGACTTCGACCAATTGCTCGCAGTTGTTGCCAACGATCGAGGCTTTGATCCCTTGTTGGGGTTTGAGCAGTTTAATTTAAATCTAATCTATACCATGCGTTATGGATAGATACGTAAGCATAGGTGAAGCAGCGGAGTCGTTGGGTGTGTCGATTACAACACTGCGCCGATGGGAGGCTGCGGGCAAGTGCATATTCCGATAGGACTTGGACACTCATTCCAGCAACACCTGGACCCCCCGGTGTCAGGGTAGTTGTCGCATTTAGTTTAGTGTAGACCGGGGGGATTAGGTATCCAAGTGTTATTGGATTAGGTGTCCAAGTGTATTGGAATACGCAACATCCTCATGGACAGGCTTGCTAAGCGCATTGCCGACAAGGCCGTTCTGCCGCTGATTCGACAATACTTGCAAGCAGGGATCATGGCGGGTGGTGTGGCAGGGGCGCGGCTAACCGCCGCCCCTATGCCGATCAAGAAAAACGCATAGCTACTTTGAAGTAATTTAGCTAGCACAGCGCATACCAAACTACCTCATTAGTTTCAAAATCATTAAAAAAATTGATTTTTGCACTAAAAAAAGACATTTCCTATCGTAAATCCTTATTCGTCATGCCTTAATAAGTCGGAAAATTAATACTCATTAATGATTACTTTAAGGGATAGTTATGACAAATATCAAAAAAATCAGTCAATTTATTACGTTAGCATCATTTTTATGTTGCTCAACGATGGCATCTGCTCAAAAGGCCGGTGACCTTATTTTCTCTGTGGGTGCAGCCTACATTAAGCCAAACGCATCCCTTGGCCCCTTAAGCTCAACAAGCCCAACATTTACGAGTGTGCTTAATGGTGCAACAGCATCTATTTCAGGTATTTCAACTATGACACTCGGTGGTTTGTACATGTTTACAGATCAAATTGCAGCTGAATTAACAATCGGTATACCGCCAAAAATGACTGTTGACATGGTCGCTCCAGGAGCTGTCGCTTTAGGCCAACCGACTAGCCACCCAGGCGCTGCTAGCGCAAAGGAATTTAATCCTTCAATCGTAGCGAAATACATGTTCAACAATCCTGGGGATAGTTTCCGTCCATACGTTGGATTGGGTGTAACGAACACTACATTTCAAAGCGTAACGGCTAACACCAGCGATGCTACGGTTGCACTACTTGCAGGCACTTCAGCTTCGCTAAGTTCAGCAACAGCACCCATCTACAACGCGGGAGTTATATATAACATCGACGCCAAATGGTCTATCAATGGCTCAGTCTCTTATGTGCCAATCAAAACCGATGTGACTTTTGTTGGAGCAGGCCAAGGAGCCGGCGTAACGACCAAAGGTACTTTGACTTTGAATCCATGGGACTACGTAATCCGCGTAGGTTATAAATTCTAAGAATTAAACCTCAGTTGCAAAAGGGCGCACTCCCAAAGGGTGCGCCCTTTTTTTAATCGGTATATCAATTTAATAAAAAGAAAAAACCAAAGATATTGTCGAATTTGATATTTATAAAAATCAGGACTTTTCTATTGGTAGCAATTTGTCTATTTTTTGAAAATACTTCTTTGCATAAGCAATAAGCTGCGGATCTGTTGGATGATCTAACGTTTCAACACCAATAATTCTTTTTGCTATCAACGGATCATGCATTGAGGCGTGTTTAAGTAATTCAGCTTTTGCTGAGCCTGGTCCGACGATTAAAATTTCTTTGACATCTGCCACGACTGATAGGACTTTGTGAAAAAATTTATGATCCTCGGGAGCGTTACCACTGCCTATCGTATTGGCTTTATGGTGTAAGTGACTATGATCGGATTTGCTTTTGATTATTTCATTCAAGGTTGCATCAAAAAAGAGTACGTGAGCTTCCTTGTGATCAATCCAGATGATGACGTGATTGGTAGACATAAATTTCAACCTAATAATTTTTCAAAGCTCAGTATAGGACTGATAAATAAGAAAAGAAGAGTAATTCACGTTTTAGGGTTTCGAGAATCTGCATATACATGCTTTACTTGATAATTGTCAAATTATGTGAAGCTCAATTAGCAGAAAATTTGAATCAACGAGCCCCCGAGTTGAACACAGCGTTTTAATTACTGATTCAAAAGAAAAATTAACGCCCCAAACTGTCTTAAATCACTAAGCGGGATAACCTGATCAAACTCTCTAAACTGAGTAAACTGCATCTACTCACTAAACGCACACTTTTGGATTTAAGGGGGATTAAATCACTCTAAAAGGGGGGGGCAAAACCAAGGGAAACCATGTTGCGCAAAGAATATAAAAAATTTATTATTCATAAAAAAACCAATCATCAACTTGGTTTGATAGCTCTGATTAAAAGATCTAAACCCATCAATTTGATAACTGGCCCGATAATTTACGCAATGATTTTTCCAATTGCTCTTTTGGATGCTTTTGTTTGGTTTTATCAGTGGACATGTTTTCCGATATACAAATTGGAAAAGTTCAATAGATCGCAATATATTATTTTTGATAGGCAAGAATTAAAGTATTTGGACTGGATTTCAAAATTCCATTGTACGTATTGTGCTTATGCAGTAGGCGTTATTAAATTGGTTGGTGCAATCATTGGTGCAACTGAATCTTACTTCTGTCCTATAAAGCATCGGCTTAAATCTACAACAACAAGAGATCAGAAAAATTATTTAGAATTCGAAAATAGCGATGATTTTGATTATGAAGATAGGCTTTTCAAGATCAGAAAGTCCCTTACAAAGAAAAAACTGTAAACACCAATCAAGGATTTTGATCCATATAGACCTTAAGCCGTCTCTCAAGTTCTGCAATAGTTTGCAAATAATTAAAACTTATGACGACCGTGAATAAGTCCATGTCATAACGTCTCCTGATTGCACATGCTTTTTGCAATGAATCAATATTTTCTCTCGAAAATAAGCTATTGCCATTTAAAAAATGATGGTAATGGATCGTCCCATAATCCACCAAATCCAATAACTCAGTCTCCTCAATTTCGCAGATGGTTGAGATCTCCGATAGGGAAATATAGTCAACCTGTTGAGGTGGTATGTTAGTTGGTTTCATTGAATTGATTTGTAACATTGTTTAGCCTAAAACATGAGGATAAGTCGTTCAAAAGGGATAGAGAATCTGATTTGCTCTGTATCCTCTTAATCTCGTAGGTCTGACCTGCGAGGTGTTTTTATATTTTTCGATCAATTGAGGCTCTTAAGAGAGCGTAAGCTAGGTAACTTCTAACCAGCAACGTTTGCATTCAAAACAAAAGATACAAGAACCCATCCAAGCGGGTCGTTTTTAGTTAAAAGATGAGTCTATCAATCCATCAACTCCAATTGACACTCAATGCATAAGTTAGCCTCTGGAATTATCTCAAGTCGCTTTAGCTCGATGGCCCCTTTGCACCCCTCACAAAGGCCATAACTTCCTTTAGCGATCCTATTTAATGCAGAATTTATTTGATCTATTTTTTTAAATTCCATCTCAGTAATTTGAAAATCCGTATCTTTTTCATTGATAAGTTGTGCGTGATCCATCTCCGGTCGATTGAATTGTTCATATGCAGCTTTCACAGCACTAACCTCCCCCCCTTTTTGATCAGCAACCCTATTATTTAATTCATTCAGAATAATTGATAGTTTTTCACGTTGATGGAGTAAGTATTCTTTTTTCATAATTAACCTTAATGATCATAGCTACAAGATCAAGGTTACTCCATTTGGTAGTTTTCTTTGTGACTTTTGTCAATTGTGAGGGGGGCTTGAATCCGTGAGGGTGGTCTGATTCAAAACGAATCAAAACTCTTTCATTCATGCCTAGAGATTAGCTTTGGCTCTTAATGTTAGCCTTTGATTTTTAGCCCTTTGTTTTCGCTAAAAATTTAAAAATATCTGGATTTATTCAAAATAGACTTAGTTTGCCGTGTCTTATTTTTGATTAATTTAATATGTTGCATGGGATCAAGACTCTCATTTTTCTGAGAAATCGACCACAGTGGCTAATTTTTCATTTTTAGCAATTTCACTCAAAATAACTTTTGAAAAGTCACTTGAGGAAGAACCTACCGTTAAAAAACCTTGGTCAAATAATGCACGCTTGACTTCCCCGTCTTCTAGAACCTTTAAGATAGCCGAGTTCATTTTAGTGACATAACCGATAGGTGTGTGAGCAGGATACCAAAATCCGTACCACGGCGCGTAAACAAAACCCCTTAGTCCTTGTTCATCAGCAGTCTGCAGATCTGGTAATTCAGACCACCTTTTGTTGGCTGCTATTCCTAGGGCTCTTACTTTTCCTGATTTAATATATGGCAATATTGCGTTAGCTGCGCCAATAAATATATCAATTCGTCCAGCCATCAACTCCGTTAAAGCTTGACCTACACCTTTAAAGGGGACGTGAACCAATTTGACATTCGCACTTGAGCTAAACGACTCAGCGGCAAAATGCATCACATTACCAATACCGCCCGATCCATATGTATATTTATTTGGATTAGCCTTTGCATCTGCGATGAAATCAGCCAAATCCTTAGCGGGCAAATCTGGCCTAGCTGCAATGATGAATCCAACGCTATTGACTGCTAGCGTTATGGGTGTAAAGTCTTTAATTGGATCATAGGGTAGGTTTTTGTAAATAATTGGCAGGCTTGCATGACTAGAGGAAGTCAGCAAAACCGTATATCCGTCGGGAGCAGATTTAGCAACTAAGTCCGTTCCAATAGCCCCACCTGCTCCGCTTTTGTTTTCCAGCACGAATCCGTATCCCAGTTGGGGCTGTATTTTTTGTCCTATTAAGCGGCCGATGACGTCCATAGGCCCACCCGAAACGTATGGCACTACCAACTTGATGGGGTGATTTGGATAGTCCTTGATTGACTGAGTCGCTGGTACTTGTTGAGAAAAACTGGGGATTGCAGCTACAGAAATACTGAGAGCAATCACAGAATATAAAAAATATAGTTTTGTAAATAATAAATTTTTCAGCTCGCATATCGACTTTATTCTTCTTTTAGGAATCGTAACCAAAGAGTTGAGCTGATAATTTTTTTGAAGCATATAAAATTTAGATCCTAAGTAAATTAGCTGCATTAAAACCCAATATAGCAGCCCTCTGTGCATCGGTTAAGTTTGTTTTAAGTATGTGATCAACAGGAAACTCTTCCCATGGTATCGGACTGTCGGTGCCTACGACAACTTGCGAGGCCCCGACTTGATTGACTAAGTGCTTCAAATTCTCAGGTGTAAATACCAAAGAGTCAAAGTAAATTTGTTTTAAATACTCACTCGGTGTTTTCTTCAAAACAATATTAGGATTGCAATTACTTGGGGATACGAAACAAGAATGATCCATCCGTGGTGCATTAGCGGGCAAGAATCCCCCACCATGAGCTGCAAGAATTTTAAGAGATGGAAATTTATCTAAAACTCCCTCATAGATTAAATGCTGCAGCGCAATGGTTGTATCCAAAGGGTTACCAATCACGTTGGACATCCAACCATTGCCTCTAAATCGCTGGGCTAACTGGGGCGTACTTTGAGGGTGAATGAAGAGTACAGCCCCTAATTCCTCTGCCTTTGCCCATATTGGATGAAACTTGGCGTCTGAGTGCTCAACTCCTGCGACATTGGCCTGAATGGCAACCCCTTTGAAACATGGATTTTTCATTAACTCTGTTAATTGCTCAACTGCTAGCTCAGGATACTGTGTAGCAATAGAGCCAAATGCTGCAAACCGCGTCGGATAGGCTTGGCAAAGATCGGCAAGATTAGTGTTATTTATTCTGCAAATTTCTTTTGCAAGTTCTAATTCTTTTGAATACCAAAATGTATTTATAGACAAAACCTCCATGTCTACACCTTTGGCATCCATATTTTCAATTCTACGGTTGATGACCTCACTGGCACTTGAAGCAATATAGTGCTCGGGGCCCCCTTTCACCGCGGCGTTTACGCTACCCCCCTTACCGGCTAAAGCAACTGCATCAGGAAAAAAACAATGCGCATGAGTATCGATCACCTTGACTACTTTGCTCTGATATTTAAACGGCTTACGCTTAGTACCGGCAAGTGGATGACGATGACTCAAAGTTGGGTCATTTCCAGCGTCCACCCCACCTGTATCCCATTTTGGACTTACTGATCTATTGATTGAAATTTCTTGTGCATTACAGCAGTTACAAAACAAAATTGAAGACGCAAAAGAAGATGCCCCTGCTCCTAATCCTTTAAGAAATAGTCTTCTTTTGTGCATCTTAGATTCTCCTAATGAAAGTTTGATAATTAAATTTTCTAGTGCACATTCATCGTTGACTACATGATGTGTAAACCAGCGTCAACCATCAAATTTGTACCGGTAATAAAGGATGCCTCATCAGATGCAAACCATAGTATTGGATTAGCTATTTCTTTGGGGTCAGCCCAACGCCCTAAAAGAGAGGTAGTACTTCTCTCAGTCCTCAGTTGTTCAACTGTCTTACCCTTTAGCTGTGCACGGCCAATATGAAACTCAGTCAAAGTTGAACCTGGGCATATTGAATTTACTCTTACACCGTACTGCGCCTCCTCAAAAGCAAGGGTTCTCGTGTAGGCCAGTTGAGCTGCTTTGGTAGCGTCGTACAGTCCCATTCCTTTTCTGCCAGTAACCGCATAACAGGAAGATACATTGACAATACTGCCCTTACCCGATTTGCGAAGTTCATTGATACTTGCTTTGCAATAATTAGAAACACCCAATATATTAACCGCTACTAAGGCGAGCCACTCATCATGAGTCGCATCAGCTAATGCAGTGTAATTTCGCATAGAAGCATTGTTGACCAGGATGTCTAATTTACCAAATGCTTTAACTACTTTCTCCACTGCAGCAAAGGCGGCTGGTTCATTTGATGTATCTGCAACGTGAAAATCAATTTGTGCGGTAGGCAAAGTTTTAGATATTTTGTCCATGGTTGCATTGATGGTGTTTAAATCCATATCGACCATCAATACTTTTGCTCCCTGTTTGCAAAATAACTCTGTCGTAGCGGCCCCAATGCCCGAGCCCGCTCCAGTAATGATGGCTACTTTATTTGCAAGTCGGTTCATAAAAGAATTAATCAGCTTTTGCGCCAGTTGCTTTTATCACTTTGCCCCATTTGGGTATTTCTGATTGAATCCAATCTCTAAACTGATTAGGCGTTGAAGCTATGACCTCAAACTGCATTTCAATTAGCTTGTTATGAATCTCAGGCATCATCAATATTTTTGTGATCTCTTTGTTATATCTATCAATAATTTGGGGCGGGGTGCCTGCAGGCGCAAGAAATCCAATCCAGGAGCTTGCATCAAAATCCTTGAAGCCGCTCTCCATAATGGTTGGGATTTCAGGCGTACTTATAAATCTTTTCCTCCCAGAAGATGCCAATAACTTGAGCCGCCCTTCTTTAACAAACTGCTGAACGTTACCAGGGACAAAAAAACATGCATCTACGTTTCCAGCAATCAAATCCGTTACTGCGGCACCCGAACCCTTGTAGGGGATGTGGGTGATATCAAGACCTGCATCAGTTTTAAACATTTCCATAGTAAGGTGTGATGCACTACCGACCGCGATAGATGCATAAGAATACTTACCAGGATTGGCTTTTACTTTTGCGATAAAGTCTTTTAAGCTTGTAAAGCCTGAACTCGCATTGACCGTAAGATATTGAGATGCAGTGACCGCAAGCGTAATAGGCGCCAAGTCTTTGACGGGGTCATAGGGCATTTTTTCAAAAAGCGATTGATTAATTACCAAAGGGCCGTTGTAGCCAACTAATAATGTGTATCCATCGGGTGTTGATTTAGCAACAAAATCAGCACCAATGTTACCTCCCGCACCTGGTTTGTTGTCCACAATCACAGTTTGGCCTAATGCCTCTTGTAACTTTGGAGCAATCAAACGGGCCAATACATCATTTGTACTTCCTGTTATGGGGACAATAATACGAATTGGCTTGACAGGTGACCAGGTCTGAGCAAAACCTGGAATTTGTAGAACTGATAAGATGAGCGCGATCACTATCAGTAGATGTTTTTTTAAATCACTCATTTTTGAAGTACCTATCATGGACACTAAATCAGATAGAGTAAACGGGATGATTTTTGCAATCACTTAAATGCTCTTTTGCCCATTTAACTGGATCCTCATCTCGACCAAGGAGAACCCCTGCTGCTCTGACTCGTTGAGAGGAGGAGTCTAATGCAGGTGGCTCTATTCCTTTAGCCAGGTTGAGAGCTGCTTCATGTAACATTCTTCTGGCCATTACGATGGCTTTGTCGGTATGAAGCAACTTCTCGTTCTCGTGATTTTGGATAGGCCCCATGCTCTCTTGCAAAGAGTAGTCTTGCGCAGAAAAGCCGAAAACTCCGCTGTAAGCTCGCTTCTCTTTTTGCGCAACTCGGTCCATCAAATAATCATTGTCCTTGTTTGCTTTAGGCCTGAAACTCCCAGGGGCCTCATATTCCACATGAATTCCTTTACCTGCATCTAGTTGTGCTCTCTCCTCAGAGGACAAAGGTTTATCGGGGTAAAAATTAATACTCCAAGCCCAGCAATTGTGATCATCAATTGGAACCCATACATGTCCTGCTAATGAATGATGCCCAAAAGGCGGAATGAGTGTGTACCAGGGGAAGAGCCACTGCGTAATACGCCAATAAAAGGTATCTGTATCCCCATTACGACGCCCAAGCAGCACGAGCCCGTAGGGCAACTCCTCAATGGTAAAGACCACATTACCATCGGCTTTTATGTAATCGAGTGCTTTAACACCTTTGTGCATTGGATCTTGATCAACCTCATAGCGGTGGACAAATGAGACATGACTGGTGTCAATTCCGCCCTCCATAGCTTGCAAGTAATTGCACTCTTGAATACGCTTGGTAATGTATACATGTGACTCGGGTAGTTTGCACCACTCAAGGTCTGGTGGGGCCGGTATCTTTCCCTCTGGCCCCATGTAAGTCCATACCAACCCAGCGAGCTCAATCGTTGGATATCCTTTAATGCTCATGCGTTCACAAAGTTGAGGGGCAGCGGGTACATCGATGCACTTGCCCATCCTGTCAAACTTTATACCGTGATATGCACAGCGTATACCGTTTTCCTCATTACGACCAAAATACAAAGATACACCACGGTGTGAGCAAAACTCGCTGATTAGACCAACCTTACCCTGTGTGTCCCTAAACGCCAACAACTTCTCACCCAACAACTGCACTTTCACTTGTGGACCATCTGGATCTTTTATCTCACTAGAGGACATCACAGGTATCCAGTACCTTCGCATCAAATCCCCCATTAAAGTACCAGCACCGGTGTGGGTTAATGTTTCAGACATTTCCTTGTTCACGACTTAATTCCTTTTACAAGAGGACTCAACAATTGAGTTTTTTCAAAAAATAAAAATGTAACTAAAAATTTCGATCGACCTTAAATAATACGCCAACACAGCAAACACTTAACAAAACACCAATTAGCCACAGGGTTAACACCTACGTGGTAATTTTAAACTTTACAAAGGAATCTCGCGGTGGGTTTGATAATTCAATTGAGAAAATTTTGGAGATCTTTGGAGATCTTTGGAGATCAAAACTTAAAATTTTTCATTATCAAATTATCACAAAGAATACGTGGAGAAATTATGTTATTTTTAGTTATCAGCACCCCTCGACCCGATAAACCTTCAACACTCATAGAGGCCAGATCAAAATATTGGGACTGGATGAATCCTCTGCTTAAAAGCGGTATGTCCAGATTTGTATATGCTCGAACAGGAAGAGGTGCTGTGGCATTGTTTGACGTCGACTCCAATGAGACTCTTCACCGACTCATGAACGAATGGTCGGATATCATGCCTGCCCACATGGATGTGTATCCTCTCTTGGATGAGAGTGCGGCAAAGGTTTTCTTGCAGCAACAAGAAGAATTGATCAAGTAAAAATTTACACAGTTACGTTAAAACTTCAAATCATGACCATACTTCCACTTAAATCAAATAATAAAAATCTTAATTTTTCTAGAATTGGTTTTTTACTTATCCCTAGTGATTTGTTGTGCTTCGTGATTGCAGTTTTATCAGCGCTTTACGTCAATATTAGTGCAGCAGAGGTGAATTTCCCAACTCACCCTGTTACGATGATCGTTGCATTCCCCCCCGCCGGTGGCACAGATATCGTAGCAAGGAAAGTCGGACTTGAACTGAGTAAACT
>Ga0208618_1001128_pt1 | contig 10807 bp, 6 predicted proteins | sample CryBogCBE18Jul08_FD_184585 | JGI IMG/M metagenome (GOLD analysis project Ga0208618, IMG submission 184585) | Freshwater microbial communities from Crystal Bog, Wisconsin, USA - CBE18Jul08 (SPAdes) | ecosystem: Environmental > Aquatic > Freshwater > Lake | place: Crystal Bog, Wisconsin, USA...
GCCCACCACTTGGGCTTCATCCAAATCGCGGTTTTGCTTAAGCGCGCCATCCATGACTGGGATGGTGATGGCAGCGTCACCACGGCCCAGAAATTGATCGGTCCACTGTCGAATGAAGCTGAACATCATGCTGCTCCCCAGCGGCTTTCATATTGGGCATATTCAGGATCGCAAGAGCCTTCGGGCAACTTGTATCGTCCGATTCGGTTGTTTTGAATACCTCCTAAATACAGATAGCCACGGTGCTCCCGCATGGATGTGATCATGGGGTGGTTTTCACCACCCAAATCCCAAAGGGTTTCCAGAATTTCGCCCTTTTCACTGAATTTCAAAACACAGCCTGTGTTGATATTGGGGAAAAGCCACTCGTCGATCGGCACGCGTTTGGCCATTCGACGTCGGAAACCTGGCATTCGTAAGGCTAAATCATATGCAGGCGCGCGCATGCCAACGAGTGCCAACCAATAGTGACCGTCAGAGGAAGAGTTGATGTTGTCGGGGTAGCCAGGTAAGTTGTCGACAACCATTTCAACTTGGCCTTTGCGCGGGCCGTCAAACCAATAGCGTTTGATGCAGACCCCCCAAGTTTCTGCAAACAAGATGGATTGTCGGTCGCTGGCGATGCAAATGCCATTTGGAAAACGCAAGCCCCTCAGTACTGTTTGAGTGCTGCCATTTCGGGGGTCATAACAAACAATGCGGCCATTACCTCTGGCCTCGAGACCGTCTACTGGCCATTCGTGCATTTCATATCGGGTTGTGGCTTCACTAAAGAAGATTCGACCGTCATCGGCAATGTCTAAATCGTCGGCCAATCGAAGGCGGGAGTCGTCATTAATGGAGGACCAACTGCGATTGGTTTCGTCGGTAACGCGTTGCACTTCTCCCTTGGGTGTAACGCGGTACAAGCCCATGCCACCGATGCAAACGTTCAAATTCCATTCGCGGTCAAAAGCCAAACCCAAGGGCTGGCCACCAATATGGGCAAAAACTTCCATTTGCTGGTAATCAGGGGCAAAAAATCGAATAATGTCCCCATGGCGGGAACCCGCATAAAGATGGTTGTCTCGATCAAGAATGACGTCCTCGGGGGCCTCAATGCGACCAAGGCCAATCAACTCCACGGCACGCAATTTATTGTTCACTGCCCAGGGCGAACCAGAATTCTCTGCGCAACTGGGTGCGGGATCAAAAGATTGGTAGGCCGGGCTGACATAAACCTTGCTGATGATGCGGTGACGGTTCTTCAACCAGCGCACATCGATGGCCGCGGCTGTGATCAAAATCGTGGCCAATACCATCCGCGTCACACCGCCGGAGGCCGACATCGAGGTCAATCCGTTGGTGATGAGCAGCACGATCAGGGTGCCCAAAATGGCTTTCATGACCGAGCCTCGTCCTCCGCCCAAACTGATACCGCCCAAGACTGCTGCTGTCAAAACCAAGATCTCCATGCCAATACCAATGTCAGCACCTGCTGTTGCCAACCGGGACGCAAAGAAACAGCCGCCTGCGGCTGTTAAAACTCCACAAACCACATAGCTCAAAGCGACAGTACGGCGCACGGCGATGCCACTGTTGTAGGCTGATCTTCTGGAGCCACCAATGGCCATCACATGCCAGCCAACACGCATACGGGTGAGCAGAACATGCCCGAAAATTGCGCAGACGATAAAGATCCACGCGACCGTGGGCAACACCAAGAAATTACCATTGCCTAAAAAATCCCAACCTTCAGAATCGGGCAAGTTACCTGCAATGGCGGTTGAATAACGCAGACTCAAAATCTCATACAACGATCTGAAGATGATCAGCGTGATCAGCGTGGTTAAGAAGGCCCTCAAGCGCAAATAACCGATTAAAAAACCGTTAATCCCGCCCAGCACAGCACCACAAAACAAAGTGCCAATCAGGGTTTCTAGCAAGGAAAATTTATAGACGTGCATCATCATCAATGCACAAAAATTACTTAGGGCGAACATAGAGCCGACGGATAGGTCAATGCCCCCCACCATCATGACAAGGCTAAGCCCCAGCACAACAAATCCAACTTCGCCAGCTTGTCGCAAAGTGTCAGACAAGACGATAGCGCTGTAAAAATTCGGTAGCAATTGCCCTGACGCGATGACCACCCCCACCAACAAAATCATGGGAATGGCGGTTTCGGTCCAACGCTTGGACAAAATTTCGCCAATCCAGTGATCAGGCCAATATCGGTAACGCCATCTCGTCAGGGTTTCACTCATTTCTCAATCCAATAAATCAGGTAAAGAGATGTCAAAAGGTCCTTGACTTACTTGGCCGCTAGGCGCCAGCAAGAGCCATCTGCCGAAGCATTGGCCTTGGTAATCGGGATCAAGGTGGTGTAAATGTTTTGCTTAGCAGCGCCTGGTTTGAGGCCGCCTTGAACCAACCACTTGATCATGGCTGCCATGTTAGAAGCTTGTGTAGGTACGTCGTAGCTGATGTCGTAATCAAACGCGCCAGACTTCACCAAATCACAAGCTCCTTTTTGTTCACCGCCGCCAGAGGTCGCTAAGAAGACCTTGCCCGTCAGACCCTCTTCTTTGATGGCCGCTGCAGTACCAATGTCCATACCGTCCCAGAAACCAACAATACCGCAGAGGTCGGGGTTCTGCTTCAGCACGGTTTGTGTCAAAGCCTTGGCTTTGGCGGCGTCCCAGTCGGCAGCTTGGTTAGAGACAACCTTGATTTCGGGGTGCTTGGCCAAGACATTTTCTACACCCTTCAAGGTGTAGGCCGATGCGGCCGCTGTTGGCGCGCCCTGAACAATCGCCACCTTATTCGATTTACCTTTGCAAGACTCAACGGTGGCTGCCATGGTTTTTTCGCCAATTTCAACCCAATCGGCGCCCACAAAAGCGGTTGAGGGCTGAGCAGATCGCATGTTAATTTGAACCACGTAAATGCCTTCATCTTCCGCCTTCTTGATCAACTTGGCATAAGTCTGAACGTCGGGGTTGTGGATCACAATGACGGCTGGCTTTTCAGCGATCAGAGCGGTGAAGGCTTGAGCGCCTGCATTCGTGTTCCAGTTGGGATCACGCACAACGACCTTCATGCCAGAGGGTTCTAATTCTTTTTTCAGTCCGTTGTACCAGCCTTGGGTCAGGTCAAAACCCATGGCCACGGGAATGCAGCCTACCGTTTTTCCGGCTAGGGCCTTGGCATACCCCTCTCGGAATGGCTCATCCAGGCCTTTGCCTTGGGCCATGGCGCTTCCCACTGCGCCCAGACCTAAACAAATACCCACTGCGGTGGTCGCTATTTTCTTGATCAAACTCATGGTTGCCTCCTGTTGTAAATCTTCATGTTGTTAAAGTTCAAAAATTCGCCCCTTATCGCCGGGCGAAAAGCGTTTCATATATCGCCTTGTTGGGCAGTTTCTTCATTGCGGGGGTTCAATATGGAATCAATCAAAATGGCGATCAACAACACCACGCCTTTAACAATGTTCTGAATTGAATAAGAGACGTCCATGATCGTCATTCCATTCAGCATGGTTCCAATCAGCAGCGTTCCTATCAGCACATTGATGACGCCACCTCGGCCGCCTGACAAACCAATGCCCCCCAAAACGACGACCAAAACGACGTCATAAACCATGGTGGAGTTGAAAATTCGTGTCGGCATACTACTCACGGAAGCGGCCATCACCAAGCCAGCAAACAAACCGATTAGGGCTGCGATCAAATACTCCAACACTACGACTGGTCGGCTGGCCAGCCCAGAAGCTCTGGCTGAAAAGGGGTTGTCACCAACCGCGTAGATGTACTGGCCTATACGTAGTCTTTTCAAGAAAAAACCAACCAAGGCACATGCCAAAGCAAACATGATGACCGGCATGGGTATACCCACAACGCCACCGCGACCCATCCAGGCCAAGCTGTCCAAAGAGAGAGGCCACTGCACCACTTCTAATTGAAAGATGAAGGCTTGACCCAAGCCCGCTAAGAAAAGACCAGAGGCTAATGTGGTGAATAAAGAGGGCACCTCGGCATAAGCGATTAACCATCCATTCAGCAACCCAAATGCCACAGAAAGCGCTAGTGCCAAGGTCGCCGAGCTGGAGAGGCTTTGGCCATTGTCAACCATTTGGAGCAAAAAGGCAGACGGTACAGCCATAGCGGCAATCATCGATACGTCTATGCCCCGGCCAATCACCACCACTGCCATGCCCAAGCCAAGGATGCCCAAAATGGCGACGTTTTGAACCAAGGTCAGCAAATTGTCGATATTTGAAAAGCCGGGCAAGAACAGCGTGAAGCCCAAAAACATCAATAAAAAAAGCAAAAAAACAATGGTTTGTTGCGTTGCTTTGAACTTGGGCTTTTCAATGTTCGACATTAAAAATGGCTCTTGGGGTGAATTGAATCGTTCCAAGATAACGGGGCGATTTGCTTTCTTGCTCAGCAAAAACCCTTATACCGTCTTCGCTTTGTCCTATGGGCGACAAAGCAGACACACCACGCTTAGTTTAAAAAAACAGACATTCCCGCTCTTAAATTCAAATATGCCCTCCAACACTTTCAAAAGCAACAAACAAAGCCAGCAAATAAAATTATTTGTGGAGCGGGTTGCTCAGAGGAGGAAAAATTGGTTGGCTCTGCAAGCGCGGCGGTACGATTCCGGATTCAGGGATCGAACAATCAATAGCATTCGTTTCGAATCCTAGTTACAGGCTCAAACTGTCGACCTACGGATGAAGTGAGCAGAATTATAAAAATTCTTCAATTAAATCAATAATTTAAAATTGTACATGGCAAAGTGTGTAGTGAATGAAACCTTAATTTAAGGAATTCTTCACCTCAAGCGCCTTCAACGACTCTGGCCACATCGCAATGGCATACGGCGCGCTAAACCACTAAGAGCAAATTCCCACCATTGATCTCGCCAGTGAAATTGGTGATGTTCACTTCGTTAAGACAGGCCGCTTGACAGGGGGAATTTACGATCTCGATTTGTAATCAATTCAAATTTAGAGCTTTGCCTTCTGTGTTGACAAACCGAACGCCTAACACTTTTGCCATAGTCGGGGCGATGTCTCTCATATCGACCGTGCCCAAATTGGTCCCCTTTTTCTTGTTGGGAAACGAAACGAGCAAGGTCGCTTGCATCTCTGGGTTGCTGGGTGAATAACCGTGCATGCCCTTGGACTTGCTGGGCGCCACCAGAGAAGCGGTGGGGTCGATGCCCATTTCATAACCCAGTTTAAATTCAACCCAAAAATCAGCCAGCGGGTTTCCGCCCCTTTGGCTGATCGTGGGTTTTTCGTAAACAGCGGCAATGCCCACTTCAGGGGCGTTGCTGAGTTGTTCCAGAACGGCTTTGACTTTGGCATAAGTGGCTTTGTCAGTGGGGTCTTTCAGAACGACGGCGGCCGCGCCGCCGGCAAACCAAGGCGCGGCCGTCCAACCCGTCACCTTTTTGCTGGCCGCGTCGAATTGAATCAAGCCATTTTGCAAAAAGGCGCCAATCAGGTTGACGTCGTAGTTCACGGTTGCAAAACCATGATCGGAAACCACAAAGACAACGGTTTTCGGATTAACCCTGCGGGCCGTGGCAATCATTTCGCCCAGCGTTTTATCCAAGGTCTTCAAAATGTCTTTGGCTTGCTGGGTGCCAGGTCCATAAATGTGTTGGTTGTGGTCCAAGGCGGTCAAATAAAAGGTAGAAAAATCAGGGTGCTTGAGCTCGAGCAACGCTTGGGCGAATTGGGCACGGTTCAGGTCTTCTTCCAAATCTTCCTTGATACCTTGTGCATAGGACAGGTTCAATTTCTTTTCCAATTCATCCTGAAGACCAGGTGTGGAAAGGGCTCGAACCAGTTTCCGATCGTCTTCATGTCCAGTGCGCCAAATTTGGGGCAAAGAAAAGTCAATGGGTTCAGCCACGGTCACTGGCCAATGCACGTTGGCTGTTTTAAGCCCTGCCTTCCTGGCGGCGTCGAAGAGCGTTTGCGACTGGATGTCGGATGCGTACCAATACCAACCAACTTGGTTGATGTTCATCGGATCAAAAGAAGTGTTTGAATAAACACCGTGAACCGCGGGCGAATTGCCTGTGATCAAGGTCACATGGCTAGGGTAAGTCAGGGTGGGCGTTACACCCACCACCCCCTGCGCAAAGTAACCCTGCTCTCGCAGTTTGTTCAAAGTGGGCAATTCTTCGGCTGAAGCGCTCAGCCAATCAACAGGCCGAAGGCCATCGATGGAAATCAAGACTACTGGTGTTTTCTTGGGATGTGGTTTGGCTTGAATTTCAGCATGTATGGATTGTGCTGAAAAGAAAAAAAACATCAACAAAAATGCTGAAGCTGGGCGGAATAGGTATGAGTGATTGAATTTCATATGTTCAATGTGACAACCATTTGTTGCTTAGGCATGACAACTTGGCTTGTGTTGCAAATAAATTCATAGGTAAACAAAATTCATCGACACGTCACAAAAAGAGTCAATGATCAGATTTATTTATTAGCTGATCAAAAGGAAATTCTTGTGAAAAGTTCTCTTCATCTTCAGAAGATTGGTTTCAAAAAATCAATCGTTTCGTCCTTGGTCTTGGCTACATTTGTGCCAGCGATGGCTTGGGCTCAAGCAGCCAACAATGCGCCCGAAGAAGTCCTTGTTGTCGCTAACGGTAAAGGCATTTCGCGACAAGTGGAAACCATCACCAGTGTAGAAATGAGCCAGTTGCCTCCAGGCTCTAGCCCTCTTGCCGCTGTGTCGAGATTGCCCTCGGTGAATTTTCAATCGGCTGACACTTTTGGCTCTTATGAGTGGTCAGAACGAATTTCCGTGAGAGGTTTCAACCAGAATCAGTTGGGCTTCACATTAGACGAAGTGCCTTTAGGCGACATGTCATATTCCAATTTCAACGGTTTACACATCAGCCGAGCCATCTCTACTGAAAACATCAACAAGGTGGTTTTGTCTGCAGGTACAGGTTCCTTGAGCACCGCTTCTTCAAGTAATTTGGGGGGTACTGTCCAGTTCTATTCGGTTGACCCGTCCAAGCAAGGCGGTCTGTTTTTCAACTTGGGTTCGGGATCCTTCAGCGACAAGCATGTTTTTGCCCGTTTTGAAACTGGCCAAACCGATTTCGGACGTGCCTACTTGAGTTTGACCAGCCAAGACTCCAACAAATGGAAGGGTTCTGGCCAAGACCGTCAAACACAATTCAACTTCAAGTATGTCAACGACATCGGAAACAGCAAGTTAACCGCGTTTGCTAATACCTCAGATCGTCGCGAAATTGATTATCAAGATTTGTCTTTGCAAATGATCAATCAATATGGTTATAAGTTTGATAACACATATCCCAACGTCACAAAGGCTCTGAATATTGCCAAAAACGAATGTGGCAATACTGTAAATGGCGTTGCCAGCAATTACTACGCGTCTTGTGACTACCAATACTATGCAGGTTCTGGTCTGCGTCAAGATGAGTTGTATGGAGTTAGCTTGTCGACTAACTTCTCGAATGTTTTTAAAACCAAAGCTACCATTTACTCACACCACGACAAAGGTGATGGCCTTTGGTATACGCCTTATGTAGCTTCGCCAGATGGAACACCTGCATCTCTCCGAACATCTGAATACCGCTTAAACCGAGACGGCATTGTTGCAAGTGCTGATTACACATTAGCTGACCACGCAATGAAAGCAGCAATGTGGTACGAAGACAACAAGTTCAATGAGGCGCGTCGTTATTACGCAACACCCGCAAGTGCTTACCCATCACCTTACGATTTTCCAAGCAATCCTTTTTATACACAATGGCAAAACCAGTTTGGTACCAAGACAACTCAGTTCTCTTTAGAGGACAACTGGAGCATTACCAGCGAATTGAACTTTAATTACGGCTTTAAGTCACTTAAAGTCGCTACAAGCGATATCTCGCAGATTGGATCTTATCCATCTGCAACAATCAACTCTAGCAAGCCCTTCTTACCTCAACTTGGTCTGACTTATGCTTTGAATAATACCTCCGAGTTGTTTGCTGGTTATGCAAAGAACATGCGTGCATTCCAAAGTTCAGTAGCAGGCCCATTTGGTACGACAGCTGCTGGCTTTGCTGCTATTCAAAATACACTTAAACCTGAAACCTCAGACACTGTGGAAGGTGGCTGGCGCCTAAACACGGCTGACCATCAAGCTGTAGTAGCGGTCTACAACATCAACTTTCAAAATCGATTGTTAGCCATCCAGCAAGGTCCAGGAATCGTCGGTAATCCCTCTGTTCTGGGGAATGTTGGTGGGGCGCGTATGACAGGTTTTGAAGTTTCTGACTCTTGGAAGTTTACCAAGGGTTATTCTTGGTTCAATAGTCTAAATGTCAACAAAAACATTTACACCAGTAACTATATGAGCAACGGTGTAAGTTACAACACGAATGGCAAAACTATCGTTGATTCGCCAAACCAAATGCTGAAATCCATCATCAGCTACGACGTGAATGAAGTTTTTGCCAACTTGGGCGCCGACTTCATGAGCAAGCGCTATTACACCTACTCGAACGACGCCTCGGTCTCTGGCCGCACATTGTTAAATGGCTCTGTCGGCTACCGCTTTGGCAACGTGGCTTCTTTCAGCGATTTGACGTTGCAACTCACAGGCTCTAACTTGACCGACAAGCGTTACATCGCCACTCTCGGCAGCAATGGCTTTGTCTACTCCGACTCTACTGGCTCTGATCAAACCATTTTGCCAGGTGCACCCAGGGCCTTTTTCTTGAGCCTCACTGGCAAGCTTTAAGCTAACCTTCAAACTAGACAAATCGGAATAAAGAAATGAAAATCTTAAAACCTATTCTTTTGGCCTCTGCTCTTGCAGCTAGCATTTTATTAAGTGCCTGCGGTGGATCCTCTTCCGGCAATGGCCCAGTCGGCTACCAAAGTGTACGGATCGTTGCGTTCAATGATGTTCACGGTAACTTGGACCCTTTGGATAGCAAATCTACCTCGGTGGTGCCTTTATCCGGTGTTCCCGCGGGCGTCACTGTTAACACTGGCGGTATTGCATACATGGGTGCTGTGGTTAACAACTTGCGATCAGCCGTGCCCAACAGTGTGGTGGTGGCGGCAGGTGACAACATTGGTGCCTCCCCATACACCTCGAACATTGCTCACGATGAGCCTACCGTAGATATTCTGAACCAAATTGGCTTGGAGGTTTCATCGGTCGGTAACCACGAATTTGACAAAGGCTTGACAGAGTTAAAACGCATTCAGGGTAACGGGTCTGGAATAAGCACCTGCTATCCAGCCAGCGGCAACTTTGGCGTTGTTGGTGTAGACACTTGTTTGATGGCCGGCAAAACCTTTTCTGGTGCCACTTGGAAATACCTGGCTGCCAACGTCGTTAACACTGCGACCGGCCAAACAATTTTCCCTGCTGCTTACGTTAAAAAGTTTCCAGATGCAAACGGAGTCAACGGTCCAACAGTGGGATTTATCGGTTTGACCTTCAAAGATACTCCCAGCGAAGTGAATCCAACTGGTGTCGCCGGTCTGACCTTTGGCGATGAAGCTACAGCTATCAATAACGCGGCAGCCACCTTGAAGTCGCAGGGCGTCAATGCAGTCGTGGTGTTGATTCACCAAGGTGGTTTCACAACCTCAACGGTATATGGCGACACCACTTGCCCGGGCTTTAACGGGGACATCTTGCCAATTCTGGCAAATTTGAGCGACAACGTTGACGTAGTGGTTAGCGGGCATACCCATACCGACTACATTTGCAAAAAACCGGTTAAATCCGGCAAGTTAGTCACCGTCACCCAATCGGGTTTTTACACAAAGGGCGTTACTGCCATTGATTTGTCTTTCGACAATACAGGCGCTGTCTCAGCTGTGAATGGATTCAACACCCCCGTTATCAATCCTGCCACCAGCTATAGCGCAACAGCACCGGCTTACCCCAACGGCATCACGGCTGTAACCCCAGTGGCCTCATTGGTCACTGCAGCTAGCAATTACAAGAGCCTCTCCGCCACGGCTGGTAGTGCAGTAGTTGGTTATCTAACTGCGCAAGTGAACATTCAAGCACCTCCACCTGGCTGCACTACGAATAACACCTGTGATTCAGGCTCACGCAACAAGACTGTTGAAACACCAATGGGCGACTTGAGCGCTGATAGCCAGTTAGCAGCCATGCAAGGTGCTGCAGTTGACAAGCCTGGTCAAATTTCGTTCATTCAATCCGGCGGTGTTCGCACTAACCTTGCCTCGAGCAATGGCGCTTACCCTGGTCCCTTCACTTATTCAGCTTTGTTCAACACCAACCCCTTCCACGACACCTTGGTGGCTGTCGACATGACTGGATCCCAGATCAAAACAGTCCTCGAGCAACAATGGGAAGCCCCCAATAACACAGCTTTCTATGCGCCCAATGGCGTCGGTGAGATTTTGATGCCATCTGCTGGTTTCACATATACCTGGGATTCAAGACAACCTGCTGGCCAGCCCCGTGGTCAAGGCAACCGTGTAGTCGCAAGTTCCATGATGCTGAATGGCGTGCCCATTGTTCCGACTCAGGTCTACCGTGTCGTTATTTCAACTTTCTTGGCTGCGGGTGGCGATAACTTCCCGGGTTTTACTGCGGGTACCAACCCCGTGCAAGGTGGATTTGACATTGACGCGTTAGTTAAGTACTTTGCAAGTTACAACACCTCAGGAACGGCTTATTCACCCTTGCCTGCTAATCGAGTGACCAAGCTTGATCAAAATGGCAACGCCTGCGCTACAGGAACATGGAACGGTTGCGGTAATCCCTGATTTTTATAT
>Ga0208618_1001130_pt1 | contig 10792 bp, 13 predicted proteins | sample CryBogCBE18Jul08_FD_184585 | JGI IMG/M metagenome (GOLD analysis project Ga0208618, IMG submission 184585) | Freshwater microbial communities from Crystal Bog, Wisconsin, USA - CBE18Jul08 (SPAdes) | ecosystem: Environmental > Aquatic > Freshwater > Lake | place: Crystal Bog, Wisconsin, USA...
GTACCGTATTCATAGACATTCACGCCATTAATATATTGGCCTAACCCAATTGGATTTCCATTAATGTATATCTTAGTAACGATAAGAATGTTATCTTTCATCTGCCCTTCAAATGCAGCTGCTGTTGCTGTATCTGCTGTTGGGGCTCCTTGTAGGTATATTGACTCTGACTTATTTTGTACGTAGTCAACGGTAGCAATTTGAGTCAATGTGTTTAAAGCAACTATAGGTTGTGGGTATGATGAACTACCAACTGTTGAAGCATTACTAATTGTGTATATTCCAATACCACCTGTCGTACCTGATACTTGAGTGACAATTGTTGTACTACTTGGGAAACCACTTGTTGTATATAAGATACCTGGGTTATAAATAGTTTGACCTACAACAATCGGTGCTGATGGTGCTGATGTTACATGTAATGTTGTACCTGTTGCCCAACCTTGGAATGTAATAGGAACTGCAGTGTAAGCAGTATATGGAGCAACCGCATAGCAGTTAGACCCTGTGCAATAGATTAAAATACTTGAGCCATTAGGGATTGTAGCAATAGAGCCTGTACCAGTTAAGCCACTACCTGACCAAGTCTGAACGCCAATGTCATAGCCACCTGTTGTATTATTTACAACTACATAAATTTTAGTTTGTCCATTAGGAACAAGTAAGTTATGTACACCTGCTGGACTTCCTGTTACTACAAGTACTGCATTACGTGCTTCATCTGATGTACCATTAAGATTTGATAATACATAGTTTGTTGTGGATATGGTAATGTTTTGGATACCTGCAATCGCTTGTTCTAACAATGTACCTAGGTTAGTATTGGTTGTAGTACCCCATACGTTAGCCTGTTCCCCATTACCAATGAGTGCTAGTTTTAAATTTGTTGAAAAGGTTGTTGCCATGTTTATTCCTTATCCTTGAGTATCGTCTATGGGCGTCCAATTGGTTGCCTCAGTATTATTTACATCCTGCCAATTTTGTCCGACCTCGGACTGGATTGCCCCTAAACTAGAGAGCGGGGTATTATCTAGCGACGTACCCCCTAGCATCATGCCACTATTATACAAATAACTTACATTCTTTACTAGTTTCCAGTTGACATTTACATCATTATTGTTTATATCCTGCCAATTATTGCCTATAGCAGTTCTAAATCCGCTCAAGCTTGACATTGGGTTGACATCAAAGGCAACCCCACCAAGCATCATACCAGTGTTATAAACATATCCATTGGTATCTATCCGAGTCCAGTCAATTGTTTGGCTGTCATTTACACTTACCCAGCCATGTAAAATTTCACTATTTTCTGATAGTATAACTTCATTAATTGATATTACAAAGGCTGCTTGTGCCCTTGCTGCATCATCTGAATAAAGCGCTTCAATTACTGTGTCAGAGAAGCCTTGTGATATAACATCTATATCCGCAATAGATGTATTTTCAGTAATAGTTAGAAGGAACGCATTTGATATTGCCCTTATATCAGCAAGGGAGGAATCTTCTGTAATCCTTGAAGAGAACTGTGCAGCGACTGTGATAACATCCGCACCCGTTAAGCCCTCACTAATAGATACACTAAATCCTGCCTTGATGGCATCTACTTCACTTGAGGTTAAGTTTTCAGTAAGTGAGAATAGATACTGTGCCGTTGACGTTATTACGTCAGTAGGAGCAAAACCTTCAGTAATGCTCTCTAAATATATAGATGCAATGGATTGCGCATCACTAAGTGTAGATGCTTCTGTAATAGAACTTAAAAACTGTGCGGTGATTGCGATTACATCGCTTGGGTTTAAGTTTTCTGTGTTACTTACTGCAAACTGAGCAATAATAGTTCTAGTATCCGCAACGCCTATGTTCTCAGTATTTGTTTGTAAGAAGCTTGAACTTTGAGTTGAGCTATCTGATGCTGTTGTGTTTTCAGTTTGTGTTGTTGCAAATTGTGCCAAAATAGCTAATACATCAGCTGATGTTAGTGCTTCTGTATCTGTTACTGCAAACCCCGCCACAATTGTTGGCGTGTCTGCTTCGGTAGTGTTCTCAGTAATTGACTCTAAGAAGTTTGATGTTTGGGTTGAGCTATCTGCAGCGGTTAAACTTTCTACGATGCCCTCGTAGAATACGTCAATTTCAGAATCAAAATTACTTGAAGTTAGTACTTCTGTCTGCGTAAATAGGTATGCAGATTGTTGGGTTGATGAGTCGGCAGCAGAAACGTTTTCCGTCACCGACCCTGTAAAGGCTAATCCTAAACTCGCAAAAGGAGCTCTTGCAATTGAGAAGAAGCCTAACATTTATTACTTACTGCGCAGGCGCAGCCTCAGGTTCAGCTGTAGTTAGCTTATCCTTAAGTAATTTAACAAAAGCCTGACGACCAACGTTTAATTGGTCTAGGTTAAATTGACTTGAACCGATTTTGCGATTTAAATCTTCAATGTGATTAACAATCAGCTTTTGCTCATCATTCATATCTTCAAAGAAATATTCAACATCATCAATCACGATTGGGGTCTTTTTATCTTCAGCCATCGTAATACTCCTATATTAAATTGCTGGCATTGATTTTACGAACTCTAAGAAGTTGCCAGAATACTTCTTAACTCCTATATGATTGCACGTCATGTTTGGGTCAATAAATACAGGACCGCCCCATTTACGACAAAATACATTATCTTCGCTTACCAATTCACCGTCTATTACTTGCACATCAAATACCATACGGCAAATGCGACCTTCGTTTGTGTACTCAGTAGACTCATCCCAAACCTTTTGAAGTGCCTTACGTGAGATACGCATGAAACCTGTACCTACGCAGTCTACTTCCATTAGGCCGTTTTCATTAAGCTTTAACCCATCAGGCTTAGCTTTTACATTAAATGCAATCTGGTCTGCCTTCTTTACCACGGTAGCAGCAACAACATCGACATCATACTCTAGCAGTTTGAATACCCAGGCTGGGTCCCATTCTTGGTCGCTGTCGATAAAGATTAAGTCATCAAAGTCTTCTTCAATAGCTAGTCTTACTAAATCATTTCTAGCTCGTTGAACTAACGAATCGTATGCCATGTAGACTGGTGCAATTACCATATCTTGTGGTGTCATACGAATCGTATTGACTAAACTATTTGCATACCAAACATCTACTCTCCCATCATACGATGGTGTTCCTATTAAAACTTTACGCATTTACAAAATATGCTGTAATGGCGGCATCTACAGTATCGTTAGTCCAAGCGGTTGTATAATCTTCACCTGACAACACTGGCACCCAATATTTAAATGATGGGTTGTCACCTAATTGACAAAATACTCGAAGGCTTTTGCCATCAACGTCATCTGCAATTTGCAATACTTTAACATCAGTTGAGCTGTATGCTTGTTGTGCAACATACGCTGTTGATAATGTTACATCTGGAAAACTTGCCATGTTAAATCTCCTTATTTAAGTTTCGCTTCTAATTCTGCTACACGAGCAGCTAATTCTTTTACTGCATTAATTAATGGCAATACAAACATTTCGTTAGACAAGCCTTGTAAGCCGTCAGCTTCACGCACGTTCCAACCACCAAAATGTTCATAGCCCAATTTATCCATTGCAGCTTTAACGTCTTGAGCAATCATGCCGTACATTACTGCTTCGGTATCTTGCGTGTTTTCTTCGCTGTAGCCAATAATATCTGTTGGATATTCGTTGTTTGGCTTCCAGTTATATGATTTAACTTTAAGCTCGTTGATAAAATCTAAACCGATAGGCAAGTCTTGGATGTTAGCTTTAATGCGTTCATCAGATGCTTTAGTCCAAGTGGCGTTGGTAGTGAATTGATTATAGATGTAGTTAGTTCCACCTTTACCAATGGTTACATAGTTATCACCTTGACCTACGCCTGACTGACCAATGACAATTTGGTTTTGTGCGCCACCAGAAGATACTGCCGCAAAATTACCAATAATTACATTATTTGAACCAGTAGTTAAATTATTTGTACCTGTATTACCTGAAGATTGGCCTAATAAAGTATTTCCAGACCCTGTTGTAGCTGAATTACCACTAGATTCACCAATAAATACATTATATTGCCCTGTGGTTAATGAAACAGCTACATAATGTCCTACAGCAGTATTAGATTGCCCTGTAGTTAATGATGACAATGTGCCTTTTCCAACTGCAGTATTATATGAACTAGTTGCTTGATTTAGAGCTTGATAACCTACAGCTACATTGTTAACTGCAGTTGTAGCTGTATATAATGCTTGATAACCAATACCTACGTTAGCAGTACCTGTAGTATTGCTAAATAACGCACCATTACCAAACGCATCGTTAGGAGTACCACTTGTATTATGATTAAGTGCATAAGCACCAACAGCTGTGTTATTTCCTGCTGTATTACTACCTAATGCGTTTGACCCTATTACTGTATTTCCTGAACCAGTTACGTTTCCTGCTAAAGCGTAAATACCAACAGCAGTATTGTCCGTGCCTGTGGTATTAGCATATAAAGAGTCATAACCAACTGCTGTGTTATTATTACCTGTTGTATTTTTATTTAAAGCAGTTGTTCCAACGGCTGTATTTTGAGATGCTAAATTATTTCCTAAAGCACCACTACCAACCGCTACGTTTTGATAACCTGTAGTGTTGCTATATAAACTTCCTTGACCAACCGCTACGTTTTGTGAGCCTGTAGTATTACTATATAGAGCTGTATACCCAAAAGCATCGTTAGGAGAGCCAGTGGTGTTTGACCTTAAAGCCTCTCTCCCTACAGCAGTGTTATTTGAAGCAATAGTATTATAATATAAAGCTAAATATCCAACGGCAGTATTTGAACTTGCTGTGGTACTGTTAGCTAAAGCAGCATGACCTATTGCTGTAGATGCCGTTCCTGTTGTATTTACATTTAATGCATAATTGCCAACGGCAACGTTTTGACCGCCAATGGTATTTGCGTATAAAGCTTGCCCAACAGCTATATTATCTGCACCAGTTGTATTGTTACATAACGCTTGATAGCCAAAAGCAGAGTTAGGTGAACCTGTGGTATTGTTGTATAGAGCTTGAACACCAAACGCATTATTATATGAAGCTGTACTATTTGTAGCTAAAGCACCAGTACCTACTGCGGTATTTTTTGTGCCTGTAGTGTTTGCTGCTAAAGTGCCACCTACAACACCTTGAACAGCAGCCCCGACGGCAGTATTAAATGAACCTACACTATTTGATTGTAAACTTTGACCGCCAACACCTACGTTACCTTGACCTGTAGTATTGCTTACAAGAGATTGATAACCAACGGCTACATTCCAATTGCCTGTAGTGTTGTTATATAAGGCTTGATACCCAAAAGCATCGTTAGGTGAGCCTGTAGTATTTCCTTGTAAAGCTGATGCCCCTACCGCAGTATTATTAGATGCAGTATTTGTATATAAAGCTGTTCTACCAATTGCGGTATTAAAATTTCCAGACACATTGGTATATAACGCTGATATTCCTAAAGCGGTATTATCCGTTCCTGTTGTATTTGAATGTAAAGCTAAATCACCTATTGCTGTATTATCAATACCTGTAGTATTAGCAGATAAAGCACTTGCACCAACAACAGTATTGCTAGATACAGAACCTGCACCTTGACCTACAGTTACACCATTAATCAACGCATCTGTGCTGACTTGTAGTTTTATTGTTGTGCCTGATGGGGTTAAGCCAATACCAAGTAAGCCGTTGGTGTCGAGGCGCATTTTTTCTGCGCCACTTGTGTAGAAAGTTAATGGTAAATATGTACCTGTACCATTAATACCTGACACTAATTGAACGTCTGTAGAGCCGTTTGTAGCAATTGAAATCTTACTTGCGTTGGTTGGGTCTGAATTATTAGTTGCTTGCCATGAAGCCGCTGTGCTTGTGCCGTTAGGCAATGCATAGATGCCTGTTGTGCCGTTTGTTGTGCCTGTTTGGAATGCAGTACGACTTGAAAATGTTGCGTTGCTAAAGTCGCCTTGAAAGCGTGAAGATACGCCAGCATTACCTAATGTTAAAGTGGTGCCGTTAAATGTGAGGTTAGCAGAACCAGCGAGTGAGCCAGAGTTGTTATACTGGACTTGGGTATTTGAACCGCCAGCACCACTAATAATTGAAGATGCAGCTACCCATGTTGGAGCAGTGCCGTTTGACTGAAGGATATACCCGTTAGTGCCAATACCTAATTTAGATAGCGTAGTACCTGATGAGTAGTAAACAATATCACCAGCCGTATAAGAACTTAATCCTGTACCGCCATATACTGTTGTAATTGCTGTTGCATTCCATGTACCACTTGAAACTGTACCAAGTGCACTTACATTACCGCTTGCATTTAAATAAACAGCTTTCTCGGCTGGGTATGTAACAAAGACATTTTGTGTGCCTGTGCTGAAGTTTACTTTAGAACCTGCATTAGATGATGCAAGAACTGTATCACGAGATAAAGTATTAGGGGAGCCTGTTGATACTGTGCCAATGCCTACTTCCCAGTTAGTACCTGATTGGTCAGAAATAGTATAATAACAAGTATTAGCATTACCAATAGCCGCAGCGAATGATTGATATCCAGCGGTTGCACCTGATAAAGATATCGTACCTGTACCTGGTGCAGAACAAGTTTCGAGTACGCGGTCAGCGATTACTAATGCCATATCAGGCTCCTATAACTTAAATTAAGATGTTGCAGTTGTGCTGTATGTAACAGCCACAGTATCGCCAGCTGTTGTTGTTTTAGCTGTTGAGAAGTTACCTTCACTATACAATACACCTGCTGTAGAACTTTGCGTGTTAACTGCGCCTGAACCTGTTACAAGGAAGCAACCATATACTGTACCGCCCGCACCTGTAATTGTATAAGTAATTGCGGTGGCTGTTGATGAAGTTACGTTTGATGGTGTTGCACCTGTAGAGGTTGATGATGCAAATACCGCTGTACCGCGCACTGCTGAACCGCCAACTGTGTAGTTAGTAAATTCTTTGCTACCGCCAACTAAAGTTGTCATTGTATCTGTAGCTGCTGGTGTTAATGCGGCATTTGTTAGACCTAAGTATGGACCTACTACTGAGTAGCTTGAGCCTTTTAATAGGGTGTCTAACATAAGTTGTTTACCCACTGCTACAACTAAGTTAGGGAATGATTCTTCCCACTTCAAATTACCATCTTTATCATGGCATACTACATGATACCAACCTTCGATACCCATTGTTTGATTATCCATAGCGTTTGCTTGTAGCGTAGCTACTGCATTATCGCCAAAACCTTGTTTTTCTTTCATGTTAAACTCCTAAGCAATTCTAATAATGGCGTTTGATGCATCCGCCGTGGGAAAGGTCACAGTAAATGTGTTTGTTGCAGTTTTATCTGAACCAAAATTTAGTACCGCAACAGCGGCTCCAGTAGTGCTATTATATATTAAAGCACCTCTAGTAGTGAAACTAGCTGGACTCCATGTTACGTTATTGAATGATACATAGGCGGTTGAACCACTATACGCTGGAGGAATAATGACTAATGGTCTACCACCCGCCGTATATCCCGTACCTGTCACCTCATTGACTGAAGTATACGCAAGTGTCGTAGCATCTAAATTGGCATTGGCATTATATAAAGCAATATTATAAACATATGGTGTAGATAGAGAGAAGTTCTCTAACCCATTCAATAAATTATCTTTAAAAATTGTGCACTGTGTTTGAACGATAGCCATTATGGATTAACCTGTATTTTAGCCTGACCATCACGATAAGCATCGCCACGCTCAAGACCTGTACCAAGACGATTAAGTTGAGCTAATGCTTCTTGATATTTTTGTTCATAGTATTGCACCAAATCTTGCTCGCCCTTCATAAAGAGCATAGCTTCGCGCATAGCGCCATAGAACAAGACTGGGTCGTAATTATCGCCTAACCATGAAGTACCTGCAGGATTTAATGTAGCACTAACGGTAACGCTAAATCCGATACCTGAACCCCCTAAATAGGATGAACCTACAGTAAGTACATCACCTGGGTTATATAGTGAGCCTGCATTTGTAATGGTCACTGTTTGTACTGAGTTTGATAATACTTGGATGGATGCTACTGCGCCTGTACCCGAACCGCCTGATAATGGAACATTAGAATATATACCGTTCGTATATAACGTGCCGCCAACAATGTTAGTTGTTGTATATATTTGGCCTTGCACTATAGATACTGGGTAGTAGAAATAATGAAGTTCTATGCCATAATTAGCATCAGGTGTAGGTGCCATAATCAATGACATCTCATTTAACGCATTGTACCGAGAGCCAAATAAAGCATAATATTTAGGAAGCCCAGTTGTTGCAGCTGTAGGGTATGCTTCACGTAAAAAGTTTACGTCTTTGTTTAGCAAATATGTATAGTTACCAGCTGAATCTACAACAGCTACTGAGTAATTAGATAGCCAATCATCAGGCAATGAAAGATATTGATTTCCAGATGTAGCTGTACCTGTCACATTTTTACGTAGTGATGGTAACTGTACAGAATTATAAATTCTATCTTCTGCTTCTTGGATAAAGCGAGGAATGTTTAATACAAAGAGTGACTCTGTATTTTCGCTGTAATCCTGAATTGCCTGTGATAATTGGGTATAGTTCATTACGCCATCGGGCCTCGTGCTTTAGTACCTTTAGTAGCTGCACCATTACCGCGAGTAACAACACCTTCTGATTTAACTCTTTCGACTTTACTACCAATACTTACGCGACGTGCAGGCATGCCGCCTGGAGTAGATTCATTAGCCGCCATAGAGTTAGGGTCAGTAGCCCATTGAATATCTTCATTACCAATAACCATAGGTTGTTTGTAAACATTAATATCGTTACCACCACTTGATGGATATTTAAACCCTGTATAGGCGCTAGCATCTTTGTTTTCGCGAGCATGACCTAATGGCATTGGATCAGTACCCGTAGCTTTTACAAAATCATTCTTAGCCATAATTATCTACCTTTTGATTGGTTCTTAGCACGAGCTAAGTTGCGACCCATTTTACGCATCTCTTGACCTGTTACAGTCGTTGCGCCTTTTTTACCCTTACCACCTTCAATGCCGATTTTTTTACCATCATCACCGAGGTTGGTACCTTTTGTTTTACCTGACTGTGTTACACCGTCAGCTGCTGATTTATAACCCATTTTAAAACTCCTAAGTTGTTGTTACTGTTACTGTACCTACATTACCTACTGAAATCAAGTCATTAGGTGTGAGCACGGTATCGAACTGTGTTGCTCCACCCACTGGGGCCCATCCCCATTGGATTTGACGGCTACCGTCGTTTGGATAACCTGCATTATTTACATTATCACTAGCAATATCAGAAGTATATAATCCTGTTTGACCTGATGCATAGTAACTGACATCAGGACGAGGCTCTCTAACCGCTTGTGGGTCATTAACTGGATAGAGACCTAGTGATAATTGAGGATGATCTGGATCCCAACACTCAGGACAAACTTTAATTTGATATAGTTTAGTCTTAATTACTTCTTTACGTAACTGTTTAAGTAAAAACCTTTGATCACATCGATCACACTGGGCAATTGCATATTTACCACTTGCGTATTTACTAGGCATCTAATCACCTATGCATAAAACATATTGCGTGGTACAAATCTAATTGGAGCTTTTTCTCTATCTTCTTGGGCAGCTAAATCAAATTGGAACTCATAATCTGCTTTTAAACCTAATACACGATTAGGGTCAACACCTTCTAGTTTTACTGATAGGTGATACGCTAGACCTGCAACCATTGCTGGAATAAAGCGGAATGGAATATCCTGAGTAGTTACACCATCACCTGCATCTTGTAAGCGACGTAAGCGCCAGTAGATGAAGTTATATTGCGTACCTGGATTACCTGTAGGCCAGATATTAATGTTTGGTAATTTAGTAAGCGTAACCGAAGCGCCTGAGCTATGAGCTGCTGCTGTTGTATTTGCTTGACCACGGAAGCAATTAAGTAACTGATTACCACTAACGTTTTGATAGCTGATTGTTTCAGTGCCGATTTGAATGAAGCCTGTTGTTGGCATGTTATATGCATTTACAACGTTAATTGTCGTATCTGTTGCCAATATATCTGCTGATAATGCAGTAGAAGCTAGCGAGTTTGTATTACCTGATTGGCGATCTACCCATACTTGAATAGGACGACCTGTTGCATTTTTAGTTGGGATCGTTGAATAAGTCGATTCTGAAATACGTGAGATATTAATATCTACTTGATTTTGACCTACGCCAGTACGAATTACTTGATCAAGCAGATCAATAGTATCAACTGGAAGCGCATATGAGATTTGACCTGCATTGATATTGATTGGGATTTGACCTTGTTCAATCGTCCATAGATTGATGCCTCGGTTAGCCCATTCAATCGTCATGATATTCATTGAACGACGTGCTGTACGGAAGTCATAACCAGTACGCAGTTCTTTCCCGCACCTCTCAAAGGCTTCTTCTATGAGGTCATTCATATCTAAATTGAATGATGTTGTGCTAGATGTGGTCATGTATTTACCAAACAAATATGATTTGTAATATTAATAAATCGATAATTAAATAGTTCTCATCATCGAGTTCTGCTACTTCAATCCCTAGCATTACTCCTGAGATTAGGTTAATGCTATAGAGCTCAATCATTTTAAACCTTTTAGTGTTTCAGCTAATCGTGCACGTTTACCTAACTTGCCTGGGGCTTTTGCAGCCTTAGCTAATTTCTTAGCTGGAATTTTCTCGCCTGAT
>Ga0208618_1001132_pt1 | contig 10780 bp, 11 predicted proteins | sample CryBogCBE18Jul08_FD_184585 | JGI IMG/M metagenome (GOLD analysis project Ga0208618, IMG submission 184585) | Freshwater microbial communities from Crystal Bog, Wisconsin, USA - CBE18Jul08 (SPAdes) | ecosystem: Environmental > Aquatic > Freshwater > Lake | place: Crystal Bog, Wisconsin, USA...
AATTGATTCGTGTAGAGGTCATTCAAAGGAACGGCTTGGGGCACGATGCCATTGGAGACATAGAATTTTTGCAAGTCACCCAAGCGGCTTTCATCCATGGTGCCAGGAACCTTTTGATTGGCGTAAACGTATTGGTTGTAAAAGCCAAACATTTTCTCAATGCTGTCTTCGTGCCCTTTGTAATTGGTGACCACAGTGGCGTAGGCCTTGGCAGCCTCTTTGGGGTTGGCCATGATGTCCTTCATGCCCCTCAAGGTTGCACGAACGAGCTTGCGCACCAGTTCGGGATTTTTTTGGATGGTTTCATCGGAGACCAAAATGGCTTGTGCCATGCTTTTGAAGTAGACATCGGAGGGGATGATGCTCACCTTGGCTCCAGCCTCCATGGCCATCACGGTCCAATCGGGTGTAGAGGCCATGGCCGTTGATTTTTTGCTCACAAAGAGTTGCCACACGCCAGCAGGACCTGCCGCTTGGATGTCCAAATCGTTTTTGGTCAAACCTGATTTGGAGAGCATGCCAAGAAGCGCGTAATAAGTGGTGTCGGTGTAGGCGATGGTGGTGACTGTTTTGCCTTTCAATTCGCGAGGGCTCTCAATGTGAGCATCTTCATGACTGACGAGCTGCATGAGTGAGCCAGCACCCAAAACGGCCACGGCCTTGACGGGGATGCCTTGAGCTCGGGCAATGATGGGCGTGTCCCCTATGGCCCCACCGATCACGGCGTTGCCCGCTCCGACTTGTTTGGCCACATCCACGCCACCTCTACCGGTCACGAACTTCACACTCAAACCCTCTTGGGCGTAGTAGCCCTTGGCTTGGGCAATCATCCAGGGGCCAAAGGCGGGCAAATTGCTGGGAGCGGGAAGCAAATAGGTGATCTCTTGGAGCTCAGCGTTGGCTTGAGACAAGAGCCCGAGGCTTAAGAGGAGTGCGGCCAAAGCACGCGATACCAAGGCTGGACAAGAGGTTTTAAACATATTGCGCTCCAAGTAAAAGAAAAGAAAAAAAGAATCAATGCAACTCTTTGTTGGCATCCAACTTCAAGAGATCCATCAAAAGGCTCACATAATGGTTCATATCGGGATGCTTTCTGCGCTGCAACGGATCGTGCCTAGCGGGCAACTCCACAATGATCTCGTTGACGATCGTGCCAGGTCTCTCACTCATGACCAAAATGCGATCCGAGAGCGTGACCGCCTCAGCCAAATCGTGGGTGATGAAGAGCACGGTTTTGTTTTGCGCATGGATGGTGGTGGCCAAATCTTGTTGCAAGATCATCTTCGTTTGCGCATCCAACGCAGAAAAAGGCTCATCCATCAAGAGCACAATGGGGTCAATGGCCAAGGTGCGTGCAAGCGCAGCACGTTGCCTCATGCCGCCCGAGAGTTGATGAGGATAGTGAGCCTCGAAGCCCTTCAAGTGGCATTGAGCAAGAAGTTTGGTCGAAATGCTCTCACGCTCTTTGGCCGCAACTCCTCTGATTTCAAGGCCAAACTCCACGTTTTGAGCAATCGTTCGCCAAGGCATCAACAGATCCTTTTGGAGCATGAAGGCAACGTGTGAGTTGGGGCCCTGTACGCGCTCCCCCGCCACAAAGACTTCGCCGCTGGTTGGAGCAGCAAGACCAGAGCCCATGTTGAGCAATGTGCTTTTGCCACATCCCGAAGGGCCAATGATGGAGACGACTTCACCACTTTGGATGCGAGTGTTGATGTTTTGCACAGCGGTCACATTTCCTGCTTTGGAGGAAAAGCGCTTGAGCACATTGACAAACTCAATGGCAGGAACAGAGACTGGCGTTGATGGTGTCATAGATGGTCCTGATTGAGTTGGGCTTTGAGGGATCAGACAGCGTGGAGTTTGACCCAAACACGACCGTTCTCTAGCTTGAGCTTGTGACAAGTGAGGTCGCGTTGACCAATTTCGGTGAGACTCTTGCCCGTTGCAATGTCAAACAAAGCCCCATGCAGAGGGCACTCAATTTGTCCGTTCTCTTGAAAGCCCTGAGAGAGCAACGCATAGGCGTGAGGACAAATGTCCTCCAGCGCATAGGCTTGGTCCCCAACCTTGAAGACGCCCACTTTCTCGCCCTCGACCTCAACACTCACTGGAAACTCTGGATCCAACTCGGATTCGGCACAAACATCGTGCCAAACAGAGTTTGCAGCTTGGTGCTCATCTGAACTCATACAGTCTCCATTTTTGTTTTACCTGTAAAACAGTGATTTACTGGTTAACCATTCTAAGAGAAGTTAAAAAAACTGCAACTGGAAAATACGTGAATTTCACAAATTTTGAGTATCCATCTCTTCAACAAAAAAAGATCAGCTCAAGGCGCGCACCTTCACCAGTCCATAATCAAAGCATGAAGCTTCAAAGACTTGGGTGTATTGTTTTTTGTTTGTTGGGCGCGGTTTCTTTTTTGGCGTCATGTGATGAGTCTTCCAGCAACTCGGAGGGTGAGCCTCCATCACAGCCCATGCGCTGGAACGCGGCTCAAGTGATCGAACACTTGCCAGGGCATTGGGTACGTGTCGATGAGCAAGAACCCAGTGTGATCCAAAAAAGCTTGGTGTTCAGCCAAGCAGGAGAGTTCAGCGAAACCACCCTCCTCTCTTTGAGCAATGGCCAGACACAGTCCCATCGCCACTCGGGTACTTGGCTCTTTGATGGTGTGAACCTCAAGAGAAAATACAACTTTGTGGATGGGCGAGCTCCCTCAAGAATGAACCTGCCCTTTGTGACCTTTGAAATTCATTTCATAAGCAGAAATGAATTCCAAGGCATCGATCACATCCACAACAATCAAATCCATTATGTGCGCGAGAGCGACTCTCAAGACCTGGACTGATTGCTTCAGGAATCATTTGGCGAGAAGGGCTCTAAAGCACCAAGAGCCCCAATGCTTCAGATCGAAGCGCGCTTGGCTTCAACCCTGAGCGTGCAAAACTTGACCGCCCACTTGCACAGGATTGGCGTGGATCAAAATGACCGCCATCACACAGGTCTCACTTCCATTGTTGACCCAGTTGTGAATGGTGCCTCTTTGCACCATCACGTCTCCCGCTTTGAGATGCACAGAGTGGCCCTCATCGAGCTCCATGTCGATCTCACCTGACATCACAACGATGTAGTCGATCGAATCGGTTCTGTGCATGCGATGAGCAACACCGGGCTTGAAATCCAAAATTCGAAAAACCGAACCATTCTCAATCATGGTGAATCGACCCTCGCGTTTGCCGCCATCGACATCAGAAGAATTGTCAGCAGGTGCTGTGTCGGTGGTCCAGATGTTGCAAGAAAATCCGTTGGGTCGACCCTCTCTGAAATGGGTGCAGATCTCATCGATTTTGACGACCGCTTTGCCGCTCTCGTCGTGACCGGTGACGACGCGTCTGATTTTGGGGTTGTTCATGGGCTTTGTCTCCTGTGTTGTTGGATTTGATTTTCGTGTGTCATTTTTCAACTCCAAAAAGCACAAAGAGCTTTGAAAAAAGCTCTTTGTGACTCATGGGTTGGGGGTAGCAATCAACTCGGCTCAGGCCAGGGCTTCGGCTTTTTCTTGTATGCCCAATTGGTCGAGCGCGTGGCTCAAGTGATCGACACTGCGCTGAACGTTGTGCAACTTCTCCAGCCCAAAGAGTCCCACCCTAAAGGTCATGAAATCACTGGGCTCATCGCATTGCAAAGGAACACCTGAGGCGGTTTGAAGACCCAAAGCGAGGAACTTCTTGCTCGAGTGAATCTCCGCATCCCGGGTGTAACTCACCACCACGCCTGGCGCTTTGAAGCCTTCAGCAGCAACACTCTTGATGCCGCGAGACTCAAAGAGTGCTCTCACCGCGCGACCCAACTCCTCTTGCTCGGCTTTGACACGATCAAAACCATAGGCACGGGTCTCATTCATGACTTCACACAAACGAGTGAGGGCATCGGTGGGCAGTGTGGTGTGGTACGCGTGGGCACCCTTTTCATAGGTCTCCATGATTTGAAGCCATTTTTTCAAATCGCATGCGAAGCTAGAACTCGTGGTGGACTCAATGGCTTGGCGTGCTCTCTCAGAGAGCATCACCATGGCACAGCAAGGTGAGCCGCTCCAGCCTTTTTGGGGCGCAGTGATCAACACATCCACTCCAGTGTCCTTCATGTTGACCCACATGGCACCAGAGGCCACGCAGTCCAGCACCATCAAGCCGCCCACTTGGTGCACGGCCTCAGAGACCTCTCTCAAATAGTCATCGGGCAAGATCATGCCCGCTGAGGTTTCCACATGAGGCGCAAAGACCACCTCTGGCTTTTGTTCCAAAATGGTTTGCACCACCTCAGAGACCGGGCAAGGGATCCACTGTGCCTCTGGTTCTTGACTCACGCGACGAGCTTTGAGCACGGTTGACTGTGAGGGGATGTGACCCATTTCAAAAATTTGAGTCCAGCGATAGCTGAACCACCCATTTCGAATCACCAAGGTTTTCTTGCCAGTGGCAAATTGTCGGGCGACCGCCTCCATGCCAAAGGTGCCACTGCCTGGCACCAGCACGGCTGAATGGGCGTGGTAGACCTCTTTGAGGATATGGGAGATGTTGGTCATCACACCTTGAAACCGCTTGGACATGTGGTTCAAAGCGCGATCGGTGTAGACCACAGAAAACTCTAACAAGCCATCGGGGTCGATGTTGGGAACTAATCCAGCCATGGGGCTCTCCTAATGTTCACTGCTTGCTTGAGCAAGAGCAGTCATGTGATTGAAAACAAAGGGTTAATTATCCACCAGACTGGACCGATTTGCCCGCCTACACTGGTAAACACCAATAAACACGGGGTCTGGGGGTTGGTTTTACGCCGATTGTTGGGGCATCGCCACCACAACCACGGTGACCGATTGGGTTGAGCGCACCAAAAAGAAGGTGGCAACACCGATGAAGAGCAATTCAAACAAATAGTGCAAGGCCAACGGGTGGCCAGACTTGGGAAGCATCACAAAGGGCGTGACTGCTCCCAGGAACAAGAAATAAAGCCCCAAGATCAATTCAAAATAGCGACGGGTTTGGTATTGAAACACAGCTCAACTCCGAGACGTTTTGGGCCCCCACCAATGAAGCCCAAAACCCATTCTAAAAAAGAGCAGCGACATTGGCAAGGGCAAACTGGACCTCACCAAAGAACGGTTTGCGCCTTTGCCCCATTTTGGATAGCGGCCCAAACCTTGGGAGGCGTGAAGGGCATGTCCATTGAGGTCACTCCAAAGGGTCGCAACGCGTCCATCATTGCATTGGCCACCGCTGGCAGTGAGCCCGTGCAGCCCGACTCCCCTACCCCTTTGGCACCGAGCAAATTGAGCTGTGTTTGCAATTCGACCGTGCCATGCGTCAAGTGCTTCAAGGCATCGGCTCTGGGCAAAGCGTAGTCCATCAAAGAGCCTGTGAGCAACTGAGCTTGGTGGTCGTAGACGGCCTGCTCGTAAAAAGCTTGGCCCAAGCCTTGGACCACACCACCGTGCACTTGGCCTTTGACCAATTCGGGAGAAATCACCACACCCAATTCGTCCACACTCACGTAGCCCACGATCTCTGTGACACCTGTGACGGGATCAATCTCAAGCTCTGCAACGTGACATCCGTTGGGGAAGGTTGAACCCGATTGGGCCTCTCCCATGCCGCGCAAGGTGGCTCGCTCCTCTTGAGTCAATGCCAGCAAAACTTGGTGGGTGCTCAAGCGAGGATGCGCCCAAGCGCCCAAGGCATTGGCGCTCAAGCTTTGGGTGCTGATCCACGTGGCGTCCTCAGTGAATTGAACGCTCTCAAGCGGCACACCCCAGTGAGCGCTCAAGAAGTCGCCTATCTTGGCCTTGAGCACGGCACACAGGTTCTTGATCGCAGAGCCTGCACCATACAAACTTCTTGACCCACCCGTGCCGTTTCCAATGAGGGGCACGCCAGCAAGTCCCGCTTGGTACTTCACGTGCTCAGATGAAAGACCCAGTTCATTTTCAACGATTTTGGCAAATGAGGTCTCATGCCCTTGGCCTGAGGGACCGGTCACGCCAGAGATGACCAACTGACCCTGTGCATTGATTTCACCCAGCACTTGGTCTTTTTGTGCCGTTCCAGCTCCACTGGCCTCAACGTAGGTGGAGATGCCAATGCCACGCAAGAGCCCTTTCTCTTTTGAGGCGGCCCTTCTGGCCTGGAAACCTTTGTAATCGGAGAGCTCCAGCGCCCGGTCCAAGACTTGCGCAAAGTCACAGTAGTCGTAGACGTAGCCGTTGGCGGTTGTATACGGGAAACTGCTGGTGGGAATGAAATTCTTTTTGCGCAACTGCACAGGATCAAAGCCATGCTCATGGCAAGCAAAGTCAATCAAACGCTCAATGCCATAAGCAATGTCAGGACGGCCTGCACCTCGGTAAGCGGAGATGGGCACTGTGTTGGTGAAGACAAAAGTGCTGTGCATGTAAAGTGCCGGCACTTGGTAAACCCCTCCCATGGTGATCGAGAGGTTTCTCGACCCGATGAAGGAACTCATGTAAGCGTTGAAGGCACCAGAGTCAACCCAATCCTCAAAGCGAATGGCCAAAATGCGGCCTTCTGCATCCAGGGCAATGCTGCCTTGAAGGCTCAAGCCCCGCCCATGCCAATCGCTCAAAATGGTCTCTGAGCGCGTGCCCACCCACTTGACGGGCTTGCCAGTGAGTTTGCTGGCGACCATCACACCCACGTGTTCTGAATATGCAGCCGTTCTGAGTCCAAAAGATCCACCCACATCTTGGGTCACAATCTCAAGGTCTTCCACCTTGTAGCCAGAGGCATGGGTCAAAAAGCCCAGCATGTTGTTGAGCCCTTGAGAGGGGGTGTGCACACGCGTGCGACCGGTTTTTGCGTCATAGACCGCCACCACAGAGCGCGGCTCCATGGGAAAACCAATCAAGCGCTGGCTGTTGATTTGAACTTTGCTCACAAAAGTGGCACTTGCAAAAGCAGCCTCCACTTTGGCTCGGTCTCCAGACTCGAAGTCCACAGAAACATTGCCTGGTGCGTTTTCAAAGAGCAAGGGCGCTCCAGGCTGGATGGCTTCTTGCACGGTGGCAACCGCTTGGAGCTCTTCAAACTCGATGTCTGCAAGCTCGCTTGCGTTTTGTGCTTCAAATGCAGTTTTGGCAACCACAAAAGCAATGGGCTGGCCCACAAAACGCACGCGGTCTTTGGCCAACAAGGGCATTTTGTTCACGTGTTGAGCCACTCCTGCGGGAGAGGTCAGGCTCACAGGGTGAGGAAGCTCATGACCGCCGTGGGCAGCCAAATCATCGGCTGTGAGCACGCAAACGACTCCGGGCGCTGACTTTACAGCTTCCAAATTGAGCTTTTTGATCAAGGCATGGGCATGCATGGAGCGAATCACATACATGTGAAGCTGATCGTCGTAATGGGTGTCGGCGGTGAAGTGACCCTTGCCTTGAATGAGGCGCAAATCTTCTTGACGAGCCATGTGAAATTCACCTCTCACATGCTGGTGCTCGTGGTGACGCTCAGATGATGGGGACGTGTGACTTGTGCTCATTGCACGGTCTCCTCACGCATGATTTGTGCAGCGACTCGCACCGCACTCACGATATTGATGTAGCCCGTGCAGCGACAAAGGTTACCCTCCAACGCCTCAATGATCTCGTCATCACTGGGGTTGGCGTTTTTATTGAGCAAATCAACACTGGACATGATCATGCCTGGTGTACAAAAACCGCACTGCAAAGCATGGCACTCTGAGAAGGCCTTTTGAACAGGGTGAAGCGCCAAATTGGGCTCAACACCGGGCTTGGCCAAGCCCTCAATGGTGGTGATGTGGGCACCCTGTGCTTGTGCGGCCAAGATGGAGCAAGACTTGATGGCTTGACCATCCATAAGCACCGTGCAGCATCCGCATTGACTGGTGTCACAGCCCATGTGAGTGCCTGTCAAGTGACAATGCTCCCGAATCAGCTCCACCAGCGTCGTGCGCTCAGGCACGTCAAAACTGTGATGGACTGAGTTGATTTGAAGGTTAACTTTCATGCAGCGAGGCTCTTTTCAAGACAATTCAAAGGATTGGGTGCTCTTGATGCAAAAAGCCTCTGCTTGCAAAGAATTAGCGTTCTTTCAAAGCAAAAGGAGTTCAAGCGATCAAATGCACAATTCCTCTATTTTAAGGTGACTTGAATCACGAGGAATTGATGTGAAGCAATTGTCCCTGTCAAAGCATGGTCACAATGGGACAAAGGGGTGGGTGGGTCAATGTCTCAGATGGGAGAGAAACTGTGCCCTGATTCTGAGCTGCCCGACCAAGGGGTATTGCTGGAGATGGATGGCATTGAACTCATTTCATCTTGCAAAGAGGTCCAAATGAGTTGACTCAGTTGGGTGGCATTGGAGGCCGAACAGCATTTGCCAAAAGCATTCAGAATGAAGACCGCATCCAAGGAGTTCAGGAGCACACTCCACTCACGTGTGATGTCGTTGGAGATGGCGGTGAAATTCAAATAGTAGTCAAGATCGACTCTGACCAATTTGAACACCAAACGAAGTTGCAAATTCAAAGTGGCAAAACGTTGATGCAGTTCACTCAGGTGAACATCCATGAACGAGTTGAACTCCTGTCTCCTGCCCAAGCTTGAGAGCATGTGCTCGCACTCGTGCCGATCCACTACTTGTTCATTTGAACTTGAATACAGCATTGGGTCTCCGAAAAAACATATCTTTTTGTGCGGTGCAACTCATGACGCAAAAGGGCCATGAGATTCAATTTCACCTGGTCCAAATCCATTGACTCAAAACTTAGGTTTGATCAAGATGGCGACACTCCACATTTTAAAAGAATTATCAAAAGCAGTAAGTAAAAACCCTAGAGCAAAGGTTAATTTACTTGAAAAATCGAAAAATTTAAACCTAAATGATTCACCTTCAATCCCCTTTAAACATCACATAAAAATGCTGCATTGCAACAATACACCCTCTTATCCTGAAGGCTTTAGACGCGCGCGAGGCAAGCAAGGTGCGCATCCAAATACTCATCAAAAATATAAAAAATAAAAGAGGCATTCAAACTTCAAAGACTTTAAGAGCATGCATCAACGCAAAGCCCGTCGAATCTGTTGACCAAAATAAATAAATATCTTCGTCAACAGACTTCAACTCGAGTTCGTTTTAGGAGTACTTCATGAATTTTTCGTGAAGACATTTGAAACCAACCACTCAAAGGATGAAGATATGAAAAACGCAAACACACTCAAAACCACCGTGTCTACATTGCTCGCTGTCTCAAGCCTTGCGCTTGCCTTGGGCACAAGTGGCTTGGCACAAGCCGCTACCACCGAGGGCACTGCAACGACTGTTAAAGCTGCGCCAACAGTGAACAGCACTGCAACCAGCACACCCAAGGCCACAATGAGCACGCCAGCAGCCAGTGCATCAACGCCCGCACCTGCAGCGTCCAGCGCAACCACACCAGCGGCAACGGGTGCAGCACATGCAGTGGATGCAAAACCGAAGAAAACACACAACGTGAGTGAAAACAAACACACAAGCACTCAACATGCAAGTGCACTCAAGGGCACAACACACGCGACCACTCCCAGTGCCAAGGCTGGCGTTGCGATCAAATAACTGGACCCAAGCCTGAACACTCACTCAACACTTGGGTGTTGAGTGAGGTTTTTTTGTACTTTGTCCCAAATATCCAAATCATAAAAAATCAGTGATCACAACACTCCACTGCCTGCCACAAGCTTGCTGCACCGAGTTGTTGTACAAACAGTTGCCCATCGTTTGCAAGGGCGGCACAAAACCACCCATTCCGCCCAACTCGGCCATGCTGGCTTGAAACTGTTCCACATAAGCTTGCAGTGGAAGGCTCACTTTGGGAACGCCTTGGGTCATCAGTTGCCCGTTTTGCACGGGGGACATGAACATGAAGACTTCATCTGCGCCAGTGGGCACATTTGAATGTGTGACTTGCCGAAAAGCTGCAACCCACCTGTTGTTCCCTCTTTGTGTGGGCATGCTCGATGGCCAAAGACCCCGAGCTTGCAAGAGCGTTGAATCAATCACACAAGTGCGCTTGAGCGCATCAAAGCTTGGCGTCAAAGTGAGCCCATCCAAAGAGACGTTGACCGCACAGTAAGTGCTGCCCGTTTGAGATTGTCCTGACATCACAAGCTCAATGGCCACACGATTGGCAACCCAGTACTGGCTCACCAACTGAGAAAAAGCGGCCATCGACTCTGCCTCATCGTGTGCTGCATTCAAACGTTGCACACGCGCACCCAACGCCACGGCACCCAAACCAATGATGGCCATCAAAGACAAGCTCACCATCAATTCCAACATCGCAAAGCCGCGAATTGAGCCCAGCCCTTTTTTCTCTTTGAAGAGAAGCCTTGTGTGGATGAGTTTCATTTGCACAAGCCTTGGGATTGATTCAACTCATCCATGTAGCGCAATGTCGCTCCTGTGGTTTGATTTTTAAGCGTTGGATCAATGGGCAACCACTTCAGGCCATGTGCGCTCATGAACTGAGTCTGCATGCCAAGCGCCCTCTCACCCAAAGGTGAGCACACCACCCAAGTGCGATCGGTCAACACGAGGACTCTCCACAATTGAGAAAAAGAATGCACCTTCAATGCATCTGGCAATGCATCAGAACTTGACAAATCCGCCCAATACAACTCGCCAGCACCCCCTTTGTAATTGGACATGAAAGCACTTGCGGCAAACAAAAACAACCGGTAATCGTCAACTTCACTGGAGGCCAA
>Ga0208618_1001133_pt1 | contig 10778 bp, 13 predicted proteins | sample CryBogCBE18Jul08_FD_184585 | JGI IMG/M metagenome (GOLD analysis project Ga0208618, IMG submission 184585) | Freshwater microbial communities from Crystal Bog, Wisconsin, USA - CBE18Jul08 (SPAdes) | ecosystem: Environmental > Aquatic > Freshwater > Lake | place: Crystal Bog, Wisconsin, USA...
TTGGATCCTTGTTGACCAATCCAGAACGAGTGCTGGTCACACTGAACGGGTTGTTCTTGGCCTTTGGTCAAGGATACACTGTCAGCGGCGAAGAAATCACACTCACAGGACCTGTAATTGGTGGAGCAGATGTGTTGGTGGTTACTACCTTTACTCAATACATTGTGCCAGAACCCATGGCTTTCCGTATATTCCAAGACATGCGTGGAGCTCAGGCCACCTACAGAATTACTCCATCAACCACTACTACCTTGGTTCAACCATTGGCCGCTACAGACGACATCATTTATTTGGCAGATGCCAGCACACAGGTTGATCCAGAAATATCAGCCAACATCTGGGGAACACTGACTGTGGATGCTGAAAGAATCATGTATCGTGAAAGAGACGTTGAGGCCAACACTGTGAGCGGATTGTTGCGTGGTACCGCTGGCACTGCGGCTGCTGATCACAGCACAGGAGCCACAGTATACAACATTGGACTTGGAAACTTGTTGCCCGCAGAATATCAAGACTATGTGAACAGCAACAGTTTCTTGGGCAACGGATCTACTACAACATATGTGGCTACCAACGTTGATACATCCAATGTGCCCAGCGGCATTAGAAATGAAACAGTGGAAGTTTACGTGGGCGGAGCATTACAAACTTCTGGATATACTATAACTGGTGATAGTCCAGTGTCAGTGGTGTTCTCAACTGCTCCTGCAGATGGTGTAGGCATCACAATTTTGGTGCGTAGAGGAGTTACATGGTATCATCAAGGTGACGGTACTGCCAGCGACGGTGTGCCTTTGCAAGAAACCAACACTATACCTGCAAGATTCCTGCGTGGGTTATAAACAAGGTAAATACTCCATGATTGAAAATAAAACGCCAATTCAGCCCACTCCCCAGGCTACTGCTAAAAAACCCAACGAAAATGGGACTATTTCGGTGCAAGGTTTTGTAAAGATCTTCGACCCTAACACAAAAGAAAAATTTGTGGAGAAACGAGCATGATACAACCTGGATTGGCCAAAATAGAAGGATTTGTCAAAATCCACGATCCCAACTCTGGAGAAGTGTTGGTTGATAAAAAGAATGCCATACACTACGAAAATATCAGTATTGCCATGGCCAACATGTTGAGTGACAAGAATCTAGGTTACATTTATCAAATGGCCTTTGGCAATGGTGGTAGTGCAGTGGATCCTACTGGTGTGATAACTTACTTGCCTCCAAACACCACTGGCCAAAATGCTGATCTATACAATGAAACCTATTATAAAGTAGTTGACAACAATTCAGCTGCTGACACTGATCCTGCCAACAACTATATCACAGTGTTGCACACATCAGGTAATGTTTACACAGACATCATAGTCACATGCTTGCTGGACTATGGCGAACCCACTGGCCAACAGGCCTTTGACAACAGCACCAATTTCAATGGTGAATATGTATTTGACGAATTAGGATTAAAATCCTGGTTTGGAAGTTCCACAAACTTGCTTTTGATTACACACGTGATATTCCATCCTGTGCAAAAAAGTTTAAATCGTCAAATTCAGATTGATTACACTTTGCGTATTCAAACTTTGACCAATTTGAGTTCGGCATAAATATGTATAGATTATCACGAACTAAATACACAATGACGGAGTAACACAAAAGATGTCGTATACAATTACCCTTACCGATGGCACAGTATTTGCTACTATAGCAGACGGTACCATTAATACCTCCAGTGCAATGACACTGGTAGGTAAAAATTACGCTGGATATGGTCAGTTTTTAAATGACGATATTATTCGCTTGTTGGAATGTGGATCAAACACTGTTCCTCCGGGTGCTCCGTTGACTGGACAACTTTGGTGGGACAAAACAGATAATGTTCTCAAGATCTACAACGGCTCAGTGTTCAAAACAATTTCAGCAGCTACTGCCAGTGCTACTGCACCTACTAGTAACTCCACAGGAGACCTGTGGTATAATACCACACTACAACAGTTAAATGTATGGACTGGCGCAGCTTGGTTGTTGATTGGTCCACAATTTACCAGTGCACAGGGTGTAACTGGTGCAATTCCTGCAACCATTGTGGATAACACTTCTGTTCCACACTACTGTATTGAACTGTATTGTGGCAACGATATTGTGGGTATTATCAGCCAAGATGCTACATTTACTCCTCAAAATGCCATTTCTGGATTTACCACAATTCGTCCTGGTATCACATTGGCTACCATTGTGGGTGCTAACGTGCCGTTGTTCCAGGGCACTGCTACAAATTCACAGGCATTGAACAGTTTGACCAGCTCACAGTTTGTGCGCAGTGATACCAATACCAGCACCACAGGCACTTTGAGTGTGCTCAACAATGCTGGACTTGCAGTGGGTGTCAACAGTGACTTCCGTGTGGGAGTCACAGGAACATCAGTAAACATTGCCAATCAAACATCCAACGGTAACATCACATTTGGTGTGAACATTGGTGGCACACCTACTACTGTTATGACTATCAACGGTGCTAATGGCACAATCAGCGGCAATCAAATTGATGCCAACTATGCTGACTTGGCAGAACGTTTTGAAGCAGACAATGTCTACGAAGCAGGCACAGTGGTTGAAATGGGCGGCTCAGCAGAAATCACAGTGGCCACTCAAGAACTCAGTGAAGCAGTGTTTGGTGTTATCAGCACCAGAGCAGCTTATTTGATGAACAGTGGTGCAGGCTCCAATGACACACATCCACCAGTAGCTATGACTGGTCGAGTTCCGGTCAAAACCGTTGGCGTTGTGCGCAAAGGAGACCGGTTGGTATCTGCGGGCAATGGATTGGCTAGGGCTGCACAAGCAGGCGAAGCTAATTCTTTTAATGTAATTGGTCGTGCACTGCAAGACAAGTTAACTGCAGATGAAGGCTTGATTGAAGCCATAGTTACAATAAAATAATTAGGAAACAACAATGACATATTCATCAGGCGGACTAGTTCAATCCACAGATTACGATGGTTTTGTTAGCACCACATCGGGTGCTAACATCAATGCAACATGGGGAACTGCAACAACCAGTGGCGGTTACGGACAAGGTAACATTGCAGTGGTCAACACTGGAGATCTTGTGACAGCCACTCAATGGGCTACATTAAACAACACCATTGCGGCCGCGGCCAATCACAACGGAACTTCAATCACTTCAAGATCTAGTCCAACTGCTGGTCAAACCATCAGTGTGCTGTCTAACATCAATACTGATCTTACCAATATCTACAACAACAGATTCAATGCTGCTTCTACAGGCACACAGGTAGCTAACTGGACAGGCACAACTTCTAAGACAGGCACAACAGGATCCGGTGCAAGTGCATGGACTATTACATTTACTCACACAGTGACTTTTGCTAATACCACTGCCTTATACAGTTTCTTCAATGCAGGTGGAAGAATTACAATTCAATATGGCAAAACATCAACTGGCACTCCTGCTGACACAGAATGGAATGCATTTGTAGGTAATGGCACTGCCAATGGCAAAGTTGGCACACTCACACATACAGGCTTAGCAGCTTCTAAAACTATTGCTAGCACTAGCTACACAGGATTGACCAAAACTGGTGGCACAGGCACTCCTACTACGCTAAACACTGCAATTGGTGTGTATGCATTGACTGGATCAAACCAAGTATTGTATTTGCAGTATGATACAGGTAGTCCTTACACCAGTAACTATGTGCAAACACAGGCAAGCATTTCAGGTTCCGTTATAACATATACTACCACTTGGTATGATGCAGGGGATTCTAATCCTGGAGCTGGCGCAAATATTTCTGGCGGAACTGCACCATCAGGTGCTACGTTTGGAACTGCACCAACCACATTGGTCACATATGTTCCACCAGAAACCACTTACTTAACCAATTCGTGGGGCACACCTACAGTGGCAGCCACAGTGGCATAATATTAGTTCACTGATATTACCAAAAGGGCCCTAGGGCCCTTTGTTTTTGACCAAAATTAGTGTATAATATAAAAATGAATACCGAAGAACTAATTGCACACAGTCGTGCTAGATTTGAACATGCTGCTGCACGACGTCTACTCAAAGAAAAATATCAAGCCAAAATGACCTTTGCACATGCAGGAGGTTTATGGTGTGCTGGACCAGAACTACAATCAACTATTTTTACCTGCGGTAAAATTGGTGAAGTAGTGCTACTAGATCTTTATGAAACTCCAGTTAAAGTTGACGCTGCAGAACTCATGGCATTGAGTCAGCAACGCTGGCAAGAGCAGATGAATGCCTGGTTGGTCGAATACAACGAAATTAGCAAAAACAGATGACCTCGGGTGTATTGATATTTGCCTACAACAATGAGCAAACTGACTATCTTGCCATGGCCGCATGGTCAGCCAAAAATATCCGTAGACATTTGAATTTGCCTGTATGTGTGGTCACTGATCGAGAAGTTCCAGCACACTATCAGTTTGAAAAAATAGTATATGCTGATTCTGTAGGCACAAACTCCAGATGGTTTGCTGACTACGCCACCAATGTGACCTGGCACAACGGCAACAGATCTGCGGTATACGAACTAAGTCCTTGGGATCAAACCCTGGTACTGGATGCAGACTATGTTGTGGCATCAGACCAACTGCTGACTTTATTGTCTGTGGATCAAGATTTCTTGTGTCATCTCTGGGCATATGATGTCACTGGCTTACAACCATTTGATGACAACAATTTTTTTGGCACATATCAAATGCCCATGAGTTGGGCCACTGTGATGATGTTTCGTCGTAGTCGCACTGCTGAGTTGATTTTTGATACCATGCAAATGATTAGAGACCATTGGCAACACTATAGAAACTTGTATGGAATATTAAAATCCACATATCGCAATGATCATGCACTAAGTATTGCAATGAACATAGTAGACGGTCATACTCTGAGTATGCCCAGTATTCCTTGGAGTTTGGCCACAGTGGTTCCGGACCATAGATTAACACAACTGGCACCGGATCAGTATCGTGTGGACTTTGTAACTGCAGAAAACAAACCACGTTGGGTCATACTCACACATGATTTTCATGCCATGGGCAAACTGCATTTAGGAGACATTGTTGCCAATAACACATGAACATGGATACTTAATTCCAGCTATCAACACCGACACCGTAGATTATGTGGCCTGTGCTGAGCAATTGGCTGCTAGTATCAGATCTTGGCATCCTGCGGCTAATATAACCATACTGACCAAAGAGATGTTGCCCCACGGTGATCTTGGTGGGTATGCCAACGACTGGCAGGTATTCCAGGTTAGTCCTTACAGACAAACTATCAAACTAGAAGCAGACATGATCGCAGCCAGTCCTATTGATCACTGGTGGACCCTGTTTGAACATCGTGACGTTGTAATCAGTCAAGGTGCAAGAAATTTTTATGATCAGCCTGCTACATCAAGATATTATAGAAAAATATTTGATAACAATCACTTGCCAGATGTTTACAATGCTGTAACTTATTGGCGGGTGAGCCAAACTGCTCAGGAATTTTTCAATCTAGTGCGTGACATATTTGCAAACTGGACAGACTATAGAAAACTGCTAAAAATGCCCGACGATGAGGCCACAACAGATGTTGTGTATGCCATGGCAGCTGTGATCATGGGACCGGAACGTGTAACACTGCCTGTGGGACTGGGCCCTAGCATAGTGCACATGAAAAAATATCTTAATCCCATTGCCACAGACAATTGGACACAAGAATTGGTATGGGAATCCACTGGTACAGGATTGAGAATCAACACTGTGGCCCAATGGGGATTGTTTCACTATCATGTCAAAGATTGGAGATGCAATGGATGAGACCACAAAAAACTTTTGGGATGCCTGGGCACTGCCGGTAGAACCTCCACAACCAATTTTTTATCGTTTGTATTATGATGATCAAGGTTATCTATTATCTTACAGCATGGAAGATATTCCAGGTAATTACATTGAAATTGATCATTCCACTTATGCTGCCATGTCGCCTAGAGTCAGAGTCATTGATGGCAAATTACATCATGTAAAGACCAACTCAGTGACCAAACTGGTGCCCAGTGACGCCGGACAGGCCTGTGACCCTAGAGACGTTGCAGTGATCAGTGAGAGCAAACATGCGCAACATTGGAAAATAAAAGACATTTATGAGACAAATTGACATAGCAGATTTAGATTGCATTTATCTTTCATACGATGAACCACAACGAGAAGAGTTTTGGATCAAAATTCGCAATATGATTCCCTGGGCCAAACGTGTGGACGGAGTCAAAGGATCAGATGCCGCACACAAAGCGGCCGCAGATGCCAGCACCACAGAACGATTTATTCTCATTGACGGCGATAACATGCCAGATGAAAAGTTTTTTAATCTCACACTGGATCTGCCAGACAACCAATGGATGTCAGCAGTGTTACGCTGGCGTGCTAGAAATCACATCAATGGTTTGATGTATGGCAATGGCGGGCTGAGTTCTTGGACACGTGAGTTTGCCTGGAACATGCGAACTCACGAATCTACAGATGGCAGCGTAGAAACTGAAGTTGAGTTTTGTTTTGACCCGTTGTATTGGGCCATGCATGATTGTTATAGTGTGACTTATCCCAATGGATCTGCATTTCATGCTTGGCGTGCTGGATTCCGTGAAGGTGTCAAGATGTGTCTGAATCGAGGACAAAGACCCAGTATCAATGAATTTAAAGATCGAGTGCACACAAGAAATCTTGATCATCTTACCATATGGCACAACATAGGACGTGACGTAGAACATGGTATCTGGGCCATGGCCGGTGCCAGAATGGGCACATACATGACCATGATCACACCAGAATGGGATTATCGTGCAGTGCAGGATTTTGATCAACTGGCACAACTATGGGATACAGTCAAAGACAGTGATCCTGAACTGCTGGCAGGACGTGTAGCAGAAGATCTAGTCACACAACTAGATTTACCCATTGGAAGATTAGACATAAATGAAAGTCAATTCTTCAAACATCACTACAGATCCAACTGGCACAATCGCGGTGTCATGGTCAGAGAAATAGATGTCATACGCAGTCAAGAAGGATGGTAACATGATTGGATTAATTGGCAACACTGGATTGATTGGTCGGGCACTGTCCCAGCATATCCAATTTGACAAGACATTCAATTCTATCAATATAGAATCAATTGCTGATTACCAATTCAACGCAGTGTATTGTGCTGCACCATCAGGCAACAGACTATTGGCTAATCAAAATCCTGAACAAGATTCTGCAAGCACGGAAAAACTAATAAACGTCTTAAAGAATTCTCACATACAAAAATTTGTATTAATTAGCACAGTTGATGCAGTTCATGCCAGTGGTACAACCTACGGCGGCAATAGAAAATCGCTCGAAGATTATGTCAAACAACAGTTTGCTGATCATCATATTGTTAGATTAGGCAGCTTAATTTCAAAACACATTAAGAAAAACACCCTGTATGATCTTAAACACAACAAGTATGTTGCTAATATTAAATTAGAATTGAAGTGCCATTGGTATCCACTGTCTAATCTAGTAGATGATTTGTCAATTATTATGGACAATAATATACAAGAAGAAAACTTAGTTTCGGAACTTGTTTCAAACAGAGAAATTGTTGACAGATTTTACCCTGGCTATATAGATTCAATCCTTCCGTCGCCTGAAATTGATTCATACAACTTAATATGTAACAATACTGAAATTTTTGGAAAATATGTATTAACCAAACAAGATATTTTTAACGCAATGAAAGATTACATACATGACCATTGAGGTAGTTACCAGTGATTCTATTATTTGGAATACCAATGATTTTATCATAAAATTTATTTCTGCAATGTTAAACAACGATCACGTTGAAGTATATCTTGCTCCAGAAGGTCCTTGCGCTGAGCAACTTAAATTTTATACATTATTGGATAAGATTTGTGCTGAGTTTAATTTTAACAAAAATAAAATAATCATAGTAACATGTAATCGTTTAGAAGCACATCCGGAATATAAAATTCGATATGTGCACAGAATATCCAACTACTTAGCAACTGCCAAACAATATTCTACCCAAGTTAGCACCACTGATAAAAAATTTGATAATAATTTTAAATATTTTGGTCATTTCATTGGACATGGAAATCTGCCGCGATTACTGCTGGGCAGTTATCTATATAACCATCAACAAGATAAAACATTACAAACATATCACTGTGATGCTACTTCTGACTATCATACAACATTCCTGGGCCTAAATGATATGATATCCAATGGATACACTTGGGAACAAGTCAGTGACGCAGTAAATTTGATAAAAAATTTACCATTGGTGATTGATAAAATTGATCAATATCCAATATTATCGCCTACTACATTGAATATATCTAAAGTCTATCCAGATTTTTTTGTTGAGATTGTGTCGTTAACATACTACACAGGAAACACTTTTTACACTGATGAAAAGATTTGGCGTCCTATAATGATGAAAACACCATTCATCATTCAGGGCCCTCAGTATTACATTGACAATTTACATAAATTAGGATTCAGATCATTCAATCAATGGTGGCCAGAATATTATTGCAATGATACGTTACCTTTGCAATACACTGAAATAGTTGATATAATTAATAATCTATCAAAGTTATCTCTTGATGACATAAAAGCCATGTATAGAGAAATGGTTCCAATACTGGAACACAATTTCAATAGGATGCTTGAATTAACCGGTGACGACTTTGACAACTTAGAATAAAAATATGAAAAAAATACGAATACCTTATTGCGAATTTTACATTACTAATGTATGTAATTTGTCTTGCACTGGGTGTAATAGATTCAATAACTTTCATTTTACTGGGTTTCAAAAATGGGAAGATTTCAAAGACATCTACACACAATGGAGTAAAGAGCTTGATTTTACATCAAGTGCTATACTCGGCGGAGAACCGTTTTTAAACCCTACTTTTATGGACTGGGCCAGAGGAATCACTGATTTATGGCCAACAAGAATAGTCAGAATTATCAGCAATGGCACAAGACTTCATAAAGTAGCTGGGCTATATGATTTACTCAATGAAAGAAAAAATCTACAGCTAAACATAGGAATTCATAATAAAATACACAAAAACGAAATGATAAAAAAAGTTAAAGATTTTTTACATGCTCCAGTTACTCTTGAATTCAATGACGAAAATCAATATCAGCTTTTTGTGACACTGACAGATGTAAACAATGTTGTAGTTAAAATAGAATTCAACTGGTGGTTTCATCAAGGATCTATTATAAAAAATGAAAACATCTTAACATTACACAACAGTGATCCAGTCAAAGCACACGATATCTGTCATATGAAAACTTGTCATCATTTTGTCAATGGTAAATTATACAAATGCGGAGTGGTTGCAGTGCTACCAGAATTTGATAGACAATCCAATCTGCAATTAAGCACGGAGGACAAGGCATTGATCAACAGTTATATTCCTATGTCAGTATCGGACACTGAGTATGTAAAACAAAATTTCATTGCCAACTTGGATAGTCCTATACCTCAATGTAAATTTTGTCCTGAGGTGTATCACGGCAAGCAAATTTTTGCCTTGGAAAAAAAATCATTATGATAGTTTTTGCAGGAGATAGCTGGGCACTCAAAGGTTTTACGCAACACAACTATGCCTATGGCAACAATGATCCTATGCCAGGCGATACAAGATTGGCAGATCATTGGAATATTTCCTATATGCACTGTTTGGCACCAGGCCGCGGCAATCTCAGTGTGCTGGATAGATTGATTAGTATGAATCTGGATCCAGCTGTTCCTATTATTTGGGTCTACACTGAACCGGGACGAGATTATGGTAGGGTCACCGGCAAAGATGAATTTGATTGGATAAGATCAGAAGATATATTTGACATTCGCCGCCAACTAGATGGTATAATACTTAAAACCATAAGGCAAAAGATTAAAAATCCAATTGGATTAATAGGTGGTTTAAGTGATATTGATTCTGGTCAAGCACAGGCACAAGGGTTTGACATTCTGCATGAAAGTTGGCAAAAATGGATTGCTGATACTTTAAAATCTCAATGGTTTCAATTTGGTTGGGGAGCCAGTGATATTGGCTGGCGTGCAAACACCAACAATGTGATCCCCAGCAAGTCAGCGTTGTTTGCCTGGGACCAACAAATCAAAGAGTGGTGTTGGTGGGAAGAGCAAGGATATTTTTGTCATGAACATCCAACACCATTGGCCAATGAAAAATTTGCCAAATATTTGCAAACAGTGATTAAACAATGGATACAGGAAAAAAAAGTGTTGTTTAAAAAATCCAATGGATCATACCATGACCAATAAATCTAATTTCCTCAACAGTGCTGAACAAATGAAAAATCAATTGGGTCCTGCATTGTGTCTAGCCAAATGGCAGCAAGTGAGCTTGCATTTGCCCACTGGTCTTAACAATTCATGTTACCATCCGCCCTTGCACACGATAGATCCCAAAGCAATTGAGATCAATCCCGCAGCCCTGCACAACACTGAGTATAAAAAAGCACAACGCAAGATCATGTTAAAGCAAGAGCGTCCCACTGAGTGCAGCTACTGCTGGACCATGGAAGACAACGGCAAACTCAGTGATCGACACTACAGATCTGGAGAACCCTGGGCTGCTGATGCCTTGGATTTTGTAGTAAATAGCTCAGGAGACGAAGATGTTATACCTAGCTATGTGGAAGTTAATTTCAAT
>Ga0208618_1001134_pt1 | contig 10773 bp, 9 predicted proteins | sample CryBogCBE18Jul08_FD_184585 | JGI IMG/M metagenome (GOLD analysis project Ga0208618, IMG submission 184585) | Freshwater microbial communities from Crystal Bog, Wisconsin, USA - CBE18Jul08 (SPAdes) | ecosystem: Environmental > Aquatic > Freshwater > Lake | place: Crystal Bog, Wisconsin, USA...
GGTGAGGAATATTCCGAGATGAACCCCGAGAAGATGAAGAAACTCATCGCTATGAAGAAATCCATGGCTATGAAGGGCGGACGCATCGGGATGGGTGAGCCATCGTATGGGGAGGTTCGGCGGATTGGACCTCTGGTAATGAAGAAGCACGAGCCCGAGCCCGAGCCCGAGGCAGAGGAGGTGCCCGAGTCGGAGGGCAACGGCGTCCCCGCCGAGTGGCTGAACCGCATGAAGGCGAAGGCACGGATGGAGGGCGGTGCCCGTGGTGGAGGGGTCGCTGGGGCGTTGGAGAAGGCGGCACTGATTCACCTAGCGAAGAAGGGTTCGGGCAAGGCGAAGGCACTCCTGCGTAAGTGCGGTCTTACCCCGACGGGACGTGCTCGTAAGGGAGGTGCCGACGGCGAGACGTTCTTCCAGAAGGTCACCAGGTATGCCAAGCAGGTCTATGACTTTCTTGCGGAGAACAAGGAGGACATCCACGCCCTCTTGGAGTCGCCAAAGTTCAACGAGAACCTCCCGAAGGCGGCGGGTGGTCCGACGCAGATTCCCAAGCAGATTGCGTCGGCGTTGAAGATGGTGGGTCTGGGTCACCGTCGTGGGCGTGGTGCGGCAGAGGACGCCAAGCAGCAGATTGATGAACAGATTGCCGCCCTTCAAGACCAGAAGTCCAAGATTCAGGCATCTGCGTCAGCGGTGAAGGGTAAGGGACGCCGTGGCGGGGCTGAAGCCATGGCAATGACCAAGGGTCCCAGCATCCATGACCTCATGGCACAGCAGTTTGGACGCAAGGGTATGGGCAGTGATGCTGCCTACATGTCTGGCGGTGCGGGTCGTGATGACTGGCAACAGCTTTTTGGTTCCAGGTTCCCGCTCAACGGCTACAAGCCCCAAGCCCGTCTGAATAACCTTGCCCCCGACTCGGCGGGTGGCTGGGGGACGGAGGAGCAGGACATGAGCAAGGTCGGTGGACGTAAGCCGTCTGCGTATGCCTCGTTCGTGAAGGAGTTCGCAGCCAAGCACCCTGGTCCTGACCTGATGAAGAGGGCGGCGGCTGCGTGGCGGAGCCGTTAAGTAATGGAGTATTTCTTCGTGTCTGACTACAAATGCCGACGCTCCAAACGACACCTTGGATTGACTGGACGTTTCCCGACCAGGCATACGCTCGGAATAAGGTAGGACACGTCTGGGGTCCCGCACAGGAGATGCCACGACTGGATGAGGAGGTTGGAGCCGCCAACCCGTTTGATGCTCACGACAAGGCGGTGGCTCTTGAACGTGTTCGCAATAACCACCGCAAGATGCTGGGTCAGATGGGTGTGCTGGACACGACTGAGAGGTCCCAGCGTCACCGCAACAAGGCGTCGCAGTCAGCATCCCACATCAATGGGCGTATTGAGACCGCCCAGTCCCAGACGGCGGGTGGTCTGCGTGGTGGTGCTGGGTATGACTCTCCGTTTGGTCAGTTCATTCCCACTCCCCGCAACGGGTATGCTGCGAATACGTCGCTCAACAATCTCGGTGCGGACACGGACGGCAACCCGCCCCGCGAACTCAGTGGTGGCACTCAGTATTTCTTCTACTCGCCCGAGGGTCAGTCCTACCTCACTCGCCTTCGCAATCGTCGGGTGGCTGAACTCAACGCCATTGAGAAGGGCGACTTTTCGGGAGGTCCGCCGAAGCCCGTGGAGGTCTCGCCGTCTACGGATGACCTGGATGCCGCACTGGCGAAGGTGCTGGACGAGTTTGAGTCAGGTGCCTTCCCCAACTCCATGATTGACGACCTCAACAAGGTTCAGGGTGCTCTGCTCCGCCTGGGTGCGACCATCACGGACCGCAAACTCGCCCAGTATGTCCAGGTTCTGGGCAACCTCAAACGCCAGTCCCAGCGTCTGGCGACGGGTGCGGCGGCGGCGGGTCCCCTCGCCCTGGACGCTCAGTCCCGCAAGGTTCTCCGTGCGTCGGGTCTGGTGCTTGACCGTCTGGAACGTCTGTGCCTAGAAATCAACCGTGTCATCAACGAACCCGCGGATGTTCGCCAGAGGGCAGTGGCGGAGATTGGGTCTCGCATCCTCGGGTCCACGTCGGCGGTTCAGGCACCGTTCGGGACTCAGCAGCGTCAACCTGGACGCACACGAGAGGAACGGGGAATGAATGCGGTCACGGGTCTCACGACGGAACGTCAGATTCGTCAGCCCGAACCCCTGCCTGATGCCTCACTTGTGACGTCGGCGGGTGAACCGCCCGTCCGTCCTTTCTAATCAATAAATACTACTTACTAACCACAAATGAGAGGCGGCGACTTGGGAAAAATAGTCCCATCGGCAATCCTTCAAAAGATTGCCGCAGCAACCTACGCCAAAGTAAAAGGACAAGAACCACCAGCCGAAATAGGCGATTGGTTTCTGTTTGATGCGTCTAACACACTGCTTCTTTACTCGCTCAATGGCTCCGTAAACAAGACCATTCTCTGCGTCATTGGAGTGCGGGGAACCGTGACGGGAACCGACTGGGAAGCCAACATCACCATTCCGTTCAATGGACTGGAAGACACGACACGGTATATTGAGGATGCCGAGAAGGTGGAAGAATGGCAGGAACGAATCGCCAAGCAACTTCCTGGCTATACGGTTCTGTATGGGGCTGTGGGTCATTCACTCGGTGGAGCCATCTGCGACGACTTTCTTCGTGAGGGACTGGTGGAGTCGGCTCTGACGTTTAACTCGGCGATTGAGCCGAAGAATCTGGGTATGGCTCACGAGGGGTTTGACATCAAGCGTGTCTATGCTCACGGCGACCCGCTCCATGACTTGTTCGGTCGTAATGCCGACCCGCCTCCACTGATGCTGGACTTTGGCGACGTCAATGAGATTCTCCGCCACGAGCCAAGCAACGTCATTGAGTTCTTCAAGGCGAAACTGAACAAGCACTACCTCAAAACATTCAACGACGTAGGTCAGGGCGATGACCCCCTGATGCTGGGTAAGGGAAAGAAGAACCTGTGCGGGACGGGTGTGGGGAAGCACACGAAGGGCGGGACGCGTCCCAAAGCGGTGCCCGACCGTAAGCACACCCTCGCACTCCTGATGGGCGAAGGCAACCAGCACAAGCCGTTCCCCTACTCCCGCTCGGACTTGGCGGAGGACAAGAAGGCAATTGAGAGGTCCAGGCACTACCGAGCATTGACCAAAGCCAAGCGGCTCGGCATCAATCCACCCAAGGAGCACCAGGAGATGGCAGCCGTGCGGGGTCTGAAGCCCAAGAAGGAGACCACACCAAAAGAAGGTTCCGAGAGGAAACCTTATGTTGGGGCGAAGATGAAGCGGGACTTCTTGAAGACCCACTCTGCGACTGAACTCAAAGCCGCCATTCGGACGTATAAGAAGGGTGGGGTGAGTTGGGAGTCGCTTATGTAGTGGGAACCGTGACCTCCGCCCAGAGGTCTCGCAGGTCCATGGCTTTCGGCTTCATATACTCCTGCTTGATTAACTCGCGTCGGACGTGGTCCATGTTCAGGGTAATGTGTGTGGTGCTGGACTTGTAGGCACCCCTGTTCACGCCCTCCACCTCCTTGGTGAACGGGTTCTCCTTCATGAACCTCGTAAAGGCACTCTGGCTCATCTTCAAGTCCGCCTCCTCCTTGTTCTCCGTCATCCACGTCTGGAACTCCTTGAACATGGAGGACGCCTCGCCGTCTATGTCATCCTCCTGCTCTACCTTGTGGATGACCCATCGCAGAATGGGGGAGACGTTCATCCTACGCAGCGACCTCCACGCCTTCGTATGCGGTCGGTTCATCTGGAACTCCAGCGGGTTCTTGTAGCACTTGAACGCCTTCAAATACTGGTAGAATGCCCGAGCCACCCGAGGGTCGTCCATCGCCGCCTTTAACTCCCCGAAATACTTCTTGTCCTCCCGATGACTGGTGTCTACGTCGTAGTAGGCGAACCTGCGGTCTCCTGGGGTGCCGCCCGAAGACCCCATCGGGTTCGGGGTGTTCGCAGCGAATATATACCTCGCATGGTCTAACTGGTCATACTTCGGCACACCCTTGCGATTGATGGACCGCTTCTTCTGGGTGACCATCTCTTTCAGGTAGTCAATCTGCTTCCCGTTCACCGCCCCGTTCGCCTCGGGGACGAAGACCAGCAACTTGTGTTCTAGGTGTTCCGTGAAGGGGTTGTAGAGTTCGTCGTTGTTGGCGATGGTCACTACATACTTCTCGCCGATGACCTTGTCGCCTAGGAACTCCAAGAGCAGGTTCTTACCGTTGCCGCCTCCCTCTGCGAGGAGCCGATGAATGTCCCGCAGCACCAGTGCCACCTCTGACTTGATTCCTGGCTCCTGAATGAGTTGAGCGAGGAAGTTCAGGGCGAAGTAGCAGTCGCCGTCCTCATTCTCGGGCATAAGGGTGGCGATGTGTCGCAGGATGGGTTGGATGAGGTCCATGACCTCCTCGTCGGGGACTGGGGGCAGCGTCTCGGCAACCATACCCTTGTAGAGGTTGTAGACGTTAGGCGGACAGACCAGAGGAGGCGGAAGGAAGTCCATTCGGTCATACTCCTTACGAGTGGGGTCCTTCATCCACCAGTGGTAGAAGGACTGCTTGACCATCTTCCCGTCCTCCCACTGTCGGAAGACGTGGGGCATATACTTGACAATCGCATCGTGGTGGCTCATCATTTCAAACCGCCCGTTGCTGTGCTGGAACATAATCTTGGACCCGATGACGCAGCAGGTTTCCTCGTGCTTCTTCTTTAACGCTATATACTCCTCGTTCTCCTCCTTGTTAATCAGGGTCTTGAACACCGCGTCGTTCTCGTTCTTCAGCCACCAGTAGATGGTGCGTAGCGAGATGGGTTCCTCCGTCGGGCGGTTGGCAAAGGACTCGTAGACGTGGTAGGGTTCGCCCTCCCTATACTTCGGGCTGCGGCGACTGAACTCGTCAAACAACTCCCAGCCCAGACCCTCGTGGTGAAGAGCCAGTCCGACCTTAATCCAGTCCGAGTAGTTCTCGCAGTGCTCCACGTTAATACTCATCAGAGCCGTCCGAACGTCCTCCGACGTCTTGCTAATGTCCACCTTCAACTTGTCCATCCCAGCATTCTCCTTCTTGACCGTCTCTCGGATGGTCTTCCTCTGCTCGGTCGTAAGGTTCGGACGGAAGATGGAGTTGATGAAGTCCACGATGGACTGCGGACACTCGGGAACCCCGTCGGGCGAGGTCGGGAGGTTCTGGAACTTGTAGAACTGGGTTCGTCCCGCAACATTGTAGCGGCTCGGCTCTACGTAGAGCAGCCCGTTCAGGTTGCGAATGTCCAGAGCCAACTTGGCGTTGGTCGTGGTGCGGAGACGTTCGTCGCTCTTGAAGAGGTAGTGGATGCCCTTACGGGTGACCTGCTTGATGGCTCCTGCCTCCTCGCACATCTTCATCAGGGTCTGGTTGTGAGGGCGAGTCGGGTCGTCAATGTCAATCGCCATGACCCCGCTGATGGGACCCGTCCGAAGAGCATACCCCGTCGCACCCTCTCGGCATACGGGGTCGTCCTTCCAACTCTTGGAGTGGAAGTCAAACCGCTTCTTCCCCGCCGCCTCGTCATACCCCATGTCGCCACTTACTACCGCCCAGCCGAGTTGGTCGTATGTAGCCAACATACTTACTACTCCATTGAGCGGCGTTCCCTTAAAGCCACTTACTTTACTTTCGTCCATACTTGCTTACATCTAGTCAAGAGTATTTTACATCCGTTTTAAACGGACACCTCCGACGTCTGGGTGTGGTGGATGTAGCAGTCGTCCCACTTGTTCTGGCGGAGAAAGACGTAGCCGTTGCTTTCTAGGAGCCGACGGATGCTCTCCCGCTTCGCCTCCTCAAAGTTATGCTCCACGTCAATGAGCCCGAAGACCCACTTGGAGAAGTCAAGTGCCTTCAAGATGTCATACTCGGTTCCCTCGGTGTCTAGGGAAAGGTATTCCATGAACTTGGGGGCGTTGGCGGTGACGAGCAGGTCGTTGAGGGAGACCGTCTTGACCTGAACCTTACGGGACTTGTCCTGTGCCGCCTTGTATTCGCCCGTGGAGAACCCAGTGATGCCCGACAGCATTCCGTGTTGACCACCACTCTCCACCACCGCAAACTCCACCGTCTCGCCCGTCGTGTGCCAGACCGCCTTGTCCGTAAGGAAGCAGAACTTACGATTCTTCTTCAACTCCTCAAACATGGGAGGGCTCGGCTCCGCACAGATGCCTGTCCATCCCTTCTCCTCTAACAGCAGGGTGTTGGAATATTCTTTTCCATCATACGCCCCGATGTCTACAAAGTAGCCCACGCGGTCAGGGTAGGCATTCAATACCGATGTGTCCTGTCCAAGTTGGGAATACGGCATTTGTAGTAAGTAAAGACAATGTGTTTAAGGTTTTTACGGAGCCGTAGGAAGCGTGATGCTCTGGACGTCGTCGTCGCCCCCCTTCAAATACTCCCGCTGAACCGCTCCCGTGTGCCCCATCTTCTCGGCGGTGTCGTTCATCTCCTGAACATCATATTTGTTGGAAAGGTAAATATGGCGAAGCATCGTAGACCCCACACGGCGACCAAAGATGCGATTGAGGACACGGGTAATGGCATTCACGGCGGTCAGCGGCGTTCCATTCGCCTGGACGAGAAGCGGAAACGCAGGGGTCTTGGCGGTGACCTTCTTCCCAGCGAGGGCAGGGTGGTGCGAGAGGTAGAGGTTCAGCGACTTGACAAGGGCGGGGGGCACTGGGAACGACTGCTCTCCGTGTGTCTTGCTGGTCTTATACTTGCGGAACATGAAGTGCGGCGGGTCAAGGACATAGTAGTTGCGGTCGGGAGCCGTTGCCTGTTTGTGGCTCTTCACTACGTCCATGAACTGGTAGTCCTGATTACGCCGCGGGTCAAACTCCGTGAAGAGGGACAGCAGAGCGTAGGAGAGGAGACCCTCCCACTGCCCGACGCTGACGTCCTTTCCGAGTGACTTGACCTCCTCCGCAAGACGCTCCTCGTGTGCCTTGACCACATCCCACGAGAGCCAGTTCTTGTCCTGCTTCTCCGTCTTGATGCTGGTGTCCTTCTCGCGGGACTCCTTGCTACGCATCATCATCTCGTTGTAGTAGTGGGCATAAATCTTCTTATACGTCGGCTTGTCCTTGACCGACGACAGGGCAGCAACCACCACGGACAGCAGGGTCTTCTGCGTGGACTCGGCGAACTCCGACAGACGCTGGTCTACCGACTCCTTGTTCTTCAGCCACGCAAGGTTGGTGAAGGGGCGGTTGTTGTTCAGCGAGTAGAGGGAGCGAATATACTGCGATGCTGTCTGGTCTGCGACGCCACGCTTCTCAACGAGTTCCTTATGAAGGGACATCATATACTCGGACACGGTCTTCATTTAACTACTAGTTAGAAGAAGTATTTACCATCTAAACGACTCACGGGACGAGGTAAATCTGGAAACGTGCGAGGAAAACGGATTCGCGGCTGGGTAAACAAACGGACAGCACAATGGCGACCTACAACAAGATGAACACGGCATTCAGCGACCAGCGGACTCTTCTCCTCAACCACAAGCAGAAGGGGGTCGGCGGACGAGTCAAGGACAACGACGAGAACAGGTGGATTGACATCATGGTGGAGAACCTGAACCGACTGGAAGAGATGGTGGCGGAGCAACTGGCACAGGAGCACAAGGTGATTGACGACATCCACGAGCATATGGGCGGGGACTTGGTGGCGGAGGTGGGAATGAGGGTCAAGGCGGAGGAGGAGGCAGCGGGGCTGGAGTGGGAGCGGAACAAGGCGTTGGAACATTGCCTACGGGCAGAGCAGGGGCGGGACGGAGCGGTGGCTCTATGGCAACAGGCAGAGGACCTGCGACAGAAGGCAGAGCAGTCGCGGGACGGCTACAAGGCACTAGCAGAGAATGCGGTCGCTACTCTGGAAGGGCTGCGGAAGGAGATGGACAAGTTGGAGAAGCAGATTGCCCTGCTCCCTCACACCAAGAAGGAGGAGGTCCCCGCCGAGGTCTAATGGGTAGAAGAATTAGGACAACTTCCCAAGACCTAAATAGGTCTCACACTTACTCATTTACTCTACTTTACACCCGTCCTTTTGGTTTCGGGTAGATTTTATACCATTTTGACTCAATCAGTGTCCGAAAAAAAAACTTGTAGACGCATCTCACTTTTTCAACTTCCCTAGGGAGTGTTTGTCCAAAAAAGGGTCCATTTCTACCCATTGGGTATGCCACGCAGGATGTGAGCCACGACGTCCACATTGAACGCATTCCCACAGCACTTATACCGATGGGTCATCGCAATGCCCTCCGTATAGTTGTCGGGAAGACCTTGTAGACGTTCGCACTCTATGGGGGTCAGTTTGCGAACCACATCGCTCACGACAAGGTTGTCCTTCTGGACGCTGGTGAGTGTCCCGCACTTCCCATCCTCACGGGTCTCAATGCGTCGCTGGTAGGTGAGCGTAGCGTCCGCATCGGCACGGGTTCCCTCGGCATTCAGTCGTCGCCCAATCTCCCGCCCGACCTTGATGAGAGCAGATGACCCCGCAGTTCCACCGCCATTCGCCGAGAGTGTGGGTGCTTTACCGATTGGGTCATAGATGCGGTTGCCTTCGTGATGTCCACGAGAGAGATGTTCCTGACCCTCCATACCTTTACGAATCGTTCCTCCAACAGCACCCACATACACCATCGTTCGCACCTTCTTCTTGATGGCATGTTCCAGCGATGACCCCTTGTGGTAATTCGCATCAATACACGCCGACTTACCGCCCTTGACGAGCATCCGCTCATCCACCTCGGCGGGTGCTTGGAGAATGTCCTTCAACATGATGCCTCTGTCCTCAGGCAGGTCAAACTTGATGTTCGTCCAGAACAGACGCTTACGACTCTGGGCGGACACCAAGGCAGCATTGAACATCACAGGTTCCACACCAAGCGTGGCGGTGATGATGTCCCTGTCCTTCTTCGGCATACTCGCCACATTCTCCAAGACCCACCACGTGGGCTTGGCTTCCTTCCACACGCGAACCCATTCCCAGAACAGACCCGAGCGTTCGCCTTCCAGACCTTTGCGATTCTTCTTGGCGATGGAGAGGTCAACGCACGGCGACCCGCCAATCAGCAGGTCACACTCGGGCGGCACTAGACCCACCACACTCCCCAACTGAACGGTGGTTGGATGATTCTTCTGTGCGACCTTTATAGCGTTGACTTCCACCTCTGATGCGTAGTATGTGTCTATGGTATGCCCTGCTCTCTCTAACGCCACCCTCGCACACGAGATGCCATCAAAAAGAGAAAGAACTCGCATTACCCCTCGTCCAGGTTATTTATTCATCCATCCATCCTCGCGGATGCGTATAGGTCGGCGGATGTGAACAGGTAGACGCACGACCCACCTCCAAGAAAAGGCAGGACGGAACCAGTTCACCATCAACGTTTGACATAGGAAGAGTTTATTTCAAATCCAATCCAGCGGCGACGCATCTTCTCACACGCCCGACCTGTCGTGCCACTCCCCATGAACGGGTCCAGCACGAGGTCGCCCTCCTTACTGAAATGCTTCAAGCACTCCATCGGAATCTCCTCGGGGAAGGTGGCGGAGTGCCCGTTGCCCTGCGAGGACACGGGATGCTTCCAGACGTTGTGGGTATACTCGGTGGTGTAGTAATGCGTCCTCGGGGTCTTGCCCAACACGAAGATGGGCTCGTAGGCATTGGTCAGGCGGTTCCGCATCGGGATGGGGTTGTTCTTGTGCCAGATGATTTGGTCGTTGACGAAGTAGCCCCGACGACGTAGGCGGTCCACGATGTCGTAGGGACGCATCACCCCCGTCTCGCCGTAGGAGAAGCCCAGGTTCAGACACACGACCGCATCCTGCTTCAACTTCGGGTGGACGGCTTCAAAGAAGTCCTCAATGGTATAGAGCGGCTCCCCTACATCCGCGGTGTAGTGGAACCCGTTGGCTCGTTGGTATTTGTGTCCGCTGTTGTAGTAGGGTGGCGACGTAATGATGAGGTCAATGCTGTCATTGTCCAACTGCTTGACCAAGTCCAAGCAATCGCCGATGTGCGTTTTTCCATCCATCATTTACCAGTATGCGAGTTTAGTTTACGAAAGTAAAACCTACGTAAGGGTAAGGATGATTACCATCTGTCAATGCCACACGCCGCTGCCTGGTGCCGACCAGCATCGCTGGAAGATTACGGGGGAGTTCGTTGACATCCTCTCGTTCCTTTGTGAGGTCGTCCTGAATCGGCAGCACGGGACAGAGATGCTTCTCCACTCGCAGCAGATGTATGAGACGGACGATGCGGTTGCCTTCCACTTCACCTCCAACTGGGGACCCGAGAAGATGAATGAGGTTCTCCACTCCCTGTGTTCGCATCACCTCGCCCTGCGGGACGGCATCATCTACTTGGGGACTCCTACCAACCCCACCCACGCCCACCTCCCGCAGACCCCACCGCATGGAGACATTTGAAAAATGGGGTTGTCGGGTTCGCCCCTGCCCGTTGGTCGCTACTCTATACTGCGACCTTTACGCTCTCTACGTCCCCTACCGCCTTGCGAAGGTTCCGCAACCTCGCCGCCATCTCTGGGTCGGTGGGCTTCTTCTGTAAGAGTAGACACGGCACCGCCGCCTGTGCGACCTCGTTGAAGGGGCGGAGGTCATACCCCTGCTGTGCGAGAACCTTGCGAGGAACCCCGTCTATGAACCCCACCTCCAGCGTAAGGT
>Ga0208618_1001139_pt1 | contig 10752 bp, 6 predicted proteins | sample CryBogCBE18Jul08_FD_184585 | JGI IMG/M metagenome (GOLD analysis project Ga0208618, IMG submission 184585) | Freshwater microbial communities from Crystal Bog, Wisconsin, USA - CBE18Jul08 (SPAdes) | ecosystem: Environmental > Aquatic > Freshwater > Lake | place: Crystal Bog, Wisconsin, USA...
AAATCATTGAAGGGCTGATCGGCTAACTCCGTAAAAGCAATGTCGTAGATGTCTTTGCTTGCAGCAACAAAGCGATTAAAGCCGTCAACATCTTCAGGCGCTATGCGTTCAACTTCCTTGCGCATGCCATCAAGATCAGCAACACAGCTGATGACGTCACCATCGTCAAACCGGATGGTATAAAATGGATCGATGGGCCTAAGATCGATATCGTCAGCTAATTTAGCTCCGGCCGACTGCCATAATTCCTCTAATAAATAGGGCGCCGTTATGATGGTGGGACCCGCATCAAAGGTAAACCCATCTTGTTTGTACACATAGGCGCGCCCGCCGGGAGCATCCAGTTTTTCGACAACTGTTACGCGCCAGCCTTTAGCCGATAGACGGATCGCTGCGGCTAATCCACCAAAGCCCGAACCAATAATAAGCGCATGGGGTTGATTATTTTGGCCGGTCATTTTCTAAAATCCTTATCAAGCGCTTTATGAAACCGCCAAAGTCCAAAGGCTACGATGCCAACAACGATAGGAATTGAAACGGCCACCGCTATATCGGCATTGATATCGACACCATAGGCTTTAAGTCCCTTTACGCCATAACCAACGAGACCAACAATATAATAGCTAATGGCTGCAACCGAGAGCCCTTCAACCGTCTGCTGTAAGCGCAGTTGGAGATTTGCGCGTCGGTCTAAAGATTTCAGAACAGCCTGATTTTGCTTTTCACGCGTTACGTTTACCCGCGTACTCAAAAGAAGCGTTGTGCGACCAATACGTTCTAGCAAAGCTTCATGTCGGGAAAAAACAGCATGGCAGGTTGCCATCGCCGGCGCCAATCGACGATCATTGAACTCCCGAAAAGTCTGCAAGCCTTCGATGCGACCTTCGCGCAAATCTTCAACACGGCTTTGAACAATATCATAATAGGCGTCGCCAGCCGAAAAGCGAAAATGCGTATCCGAACGCCGTCGTTCAACCTGAGCTTCAAGATGGGTGATCCGGTCAAATAATTCCGGCTCATCTTCTTCGTTTGCGTGTTCCATGCCGGCAATAATCGATAATAATTCTTGCTCAGAATGATGTAAAAACGGCGATAGTTCTTTAGCGATCGGAAAAGTAAGCAGCGCCATCGAACGATAGGTATCAATTTCCATGACGCGCTGCACGAGACGGCCAAATTGTCGTGGTGTTAAGCCGCCATCGTAAAAAACAATTCGACCAAATCCATCCGCATGAATTCGGAAATCGGTTAATACGATGCCTTTTCCACCCGACGTCGTCGAGCCGATCAATGCATTTCCGGCAAAGACCTCGTCTGATAATTGATCGGTCCGGATCTGCTCTTCAGGCATCGGTAAGAGAACGGCGTGGTTTGCGGCAATAACTTCTCCCGGCAAGTTAGCCAGCCATTCTTTTGGTACGACATTGATCGCGGGATCTGAAAATAGATGGGCTTCATCACCAGAGACAAAAAATTTATACCGCACAAATTCATTATGCCGCTCCCATTTCACTCGGAAGCTGCCAAAATCAGCACTATAATGATTTTGCTCGGCACCTAATGGTTTGCCTTTCATCATGGTGATCAAAGATTGAATGGCATCTGTGTCCTTATTGCGATCGCCGGATGAGAACATCGCGAGATAGGTAAGACGCATCGGTGCGCGAAGCCGCTCGGGCGGGCGGGCATGAACTTCATCATTCAGTGCGTGGCGTTGCGGATGGTCGACAAGCATCATGAAGCTCTCCCGGATGCATAGTCCTGATCGTGAGATAGTGCCCTAAAGTCTTCGGGATTTAAAATAATTTTTGCAGCGGTTAGAGGGTCTTCCTCATGCGATAAATGGCCAAGGCCCTTCATGATAATAATCGCGGAATTATGGGCTAATTGAGCGACCTCGTCGGCTGTTTCAGGCGAGACGGTTCGATCTTTGGTGGCTTTGACGAGATATAACATCGTCCCTAACCGACGAAGCATAGCGGCCATTCCACCGAGTTCCCATGCGGCCATCATGCTTAGTGTTCCGCCTACGTGACCTTCATCACTAAAGAGCTTTAAATAATATCGGATGCCTTGGTCGTTGATACGAGAGCCCGTATCATTCAGTAGCCGCTCGATAGCAGGGCGATCCGCCATGCTGACAATAATTTTTTGAAGAACACCAAAGGATGCTATCGCCTTGGCAAGAGGCGAAAAGAACTGGCCGATAAAGCCTGCTATAGGGAAAAAGGCGCCATTAAAACTTATAATATCAATCGGCTTGATATAACCAGCTTGCGCCATCTCAACAAGAATAGCAGCACCTGCCGAATGGCCTACCACCCGATCCGGTGTTAGGTTCATCACATTTAAAAGGTCGCTGATGGCCTTTGCCATTCCGGCCAAAGATAGCTGTGAAGCGCTGGCATATTTTGTAAAGCCATGTCCAGGAAGATCGAGTGCAATGACCTGATGGTTTTGTGCCAGTAGCGGCATCACATCCCGCCATGTATGGGTTGACGAACCCGTCCCGTGAAGAAGAAGAATGGGTGTTCCCTCACCCATGATTTGGACATGAAAAATAATACCACCCGCACTTATAAATCGACTTGCGTTTCGGTTAGGCCAATCTATGCCGTCTCGCTCCCATTGCAAAGAAACCGTCATCGGGAACCTCGCTCTGCCTTCATTGCGAGGCTGACATTTTGGGAAATCCGAGCGGCATCGGCATAGGGCAACGGCAAATGAATACCGCCCATGACTGCTGCGAGCTTACGCGCTGCGCCATCACGATTTTCGGAGAGATCAATCATCAGTGCTTGAACGCCTGTTAGACGCAAAGCCTTGGCTGCTTCTTCTGATTCCACCGATGCTTTGGCTCTATCTGCCGTACCATCGCGGGTAATATTCGCGCGACCATCGGTAAGGAATACAATGATGGGTGTGCCACCGCCACGACGTACTTGCTCGGCAACGATAATCGCTGAATCAATCGCGGCAGGAAGTGGCGTACCGCCCCCGCCCGGCAGATCCGCCAGGCTGCGGCGTGCGCGTTGCAGCGATCGTGTCGGAGGCAATAGAACCTCGGCGGCTTTTCCACGGAAAGCAATGAGCGCCACTTTATCGCGTCTCACATAACAATCGGCCAGAATATATTCGACCGCACCTTTCGCTTCGGCCATACGGCGAATAGCCGCGGAGCCTGACGCATCAACGACAAAAATAGCGGTTGTTTCACGCTTTTGCTTGTATCGATTAACGCGGAAATCTTCTTTGCTAACGATAACACCTGTACGACCAGGCTGTGCGCGTCTTCGTAAATTTTGCCAAGGCGCTGCTGTGCGCAGTGTTTCAATCAGATTAAGCCGCGAGCCTTGGCGCGGATCGCCGCGTCGCGTGCCCGCAGGACGACCCCGCATTTTACCGGCTTTTTGCGACATTGAGCCGGCGCCCGATTTTGCAGATTTTTGGATCAATGAGGCATGGTCAAGCTGTTCTAACAGTCCCGGCGGCAAGGCTGCCCGAACCGCTTCCAAAATCACATCGGCCAATTCACCCTCGGTGGGTGTTGTTGGTTCTTGTTCTTCGTTGGGCGGCGGTTCCTCAGAAGGTGGAGGCGGGCTTTCTTGCTGTTCCTCTTGATCGGGCATCGGCATGAAGCGAGCACGATGTGCAAGGACAAGGGTCGCCGCGAGTTTCGCATGCTCTTCTTCAACTGCGTCAGCGTCTTCGAGTACGGCAATTAATTGCGCAACACGAGCTGCAAATAAAACGGGGCGCAGGGACAAAATCCCAAGCCTCACCGCCGTGCCACTTAACGCTTGAAGAAGTTCATCCGGCACAGGAAGATGCGATGCACGCGCGGCAATGCCTGAAAGATCATCGGCTTCAATCTCATCAAATGCGACACACGCGTTAAGATCGATACGAAAGGCCATCCGTTCGGTTAAAATCGATGGAGTTTGCTCATCCTCTTCAAACCCTTCGTCGCACGCCACAATACCAAAACCGTTTGAACCTGCATTGTCTAAGGCTGCCGCAAGATAAGAGGCTTTATCGAGCGCAAACCGTTCGCTTGAGAGGAGATGCAAAGCGCCACCATGAACTTGCGAAAACAGACCACGCTCGGCAATGGCCTTTCCGGACGATAACGTCGCCGCTACATCGAGCCCACCAAGCAGCCGATCATTGGCAACATGATGTGGCACTTTGATGAAGGGCTTGGTGTCTGGCAAAAATCGGCGGAACATGGCGATCCAGCTCTCCCGCACCGGACCGGCTGGACCGCGCAACACAACACCGCCCAAACCTGACGGGTCACTCGCTAAAAGACGAGCAATCAGCACGGCATGAACCGACGCAGTTGAATCGGAAATGCCGTCAGATGTCATGCGCCGAAGACTTCTTCCACCGCGCGGTCAATGCGCGTTCCGGATCCGGTTTCATCAAGCGGATTACGACGCAGACGATGCCTGAGCGCAGGGCCTGCCATCCGCTTCAGATGATCCTCTGTCACCGTCGACTTGCCTTCATAGGCCGCTAATGCACGGGTGACGCGCATAAGGGTGAGTTGGCCGCGGATCCCGTCGGTTTTGAGATGGATGCACAGTTCGGCAGCACGCTGCATTACCGAATCAGGCGTCGTCACACTAGGCAGGCGTTTGCGGCCTGCTACGAGCTTTTTCTGTAAAGCAACCTCGCTCTCGGCCCATTGCGCCACAAAGGCTTGCGGATCGGCCTCATAAGCCAGCCGTCGCTTGACGATTTCAACCCAGATTGACACTTCCGCCGGCGTTCGCACGTCAACCGATAAACCAAACCGATCGAGCAATTGCGGGCGCAATTCGCCTTCTTCCGGATTGCCACTGCCAACGAGCACAAAGCGGGCGGGATGGCGGACGCTTAACCCCTCGCGCTCAACCACGTTTTCACCAGATGCAGCCACGTCGAGCAATAGGTCAACGATATGATCTTCCAGGAGATTGACCTCGTCGACATAGAGATAGCCGCGATTGGCGGACGCCAAAAGGCCGGGTTCGAAGGCCTTTTCACCGTGTGACAGGGCCCGCTCCAAGTTTAGCGCGCCGATGACACGGTCCTCGGTGGCCCCGAGTGGGAGATCGACAACTGGAATTTGAATGTTGCGGGTCTTGGGCTTGGCGTCCCCGCGGCAGGAATCACACATGGTTTGCGGCGAGGCCGGATCGCAATGATACGCGCAAGTGGTGGCCTTAATATCCGGCAAAAGAGCCGCCAAAGCGCGGACGGCGGTTGATTTTCCCGTTCCACGATCACCAAGGGCGAGAAGGCCACCGATCATGGGATCAACAGCGGTTAACAACAATGCCAGTTTTAATTCATCCTGACCGGCAATGGCAGAAAAAGGGAAACGCACCGACATTATAGGCCTTATCTAACGATCTGCACCAAAAGCGATCTCGCTTTTATGCCATCGTGGCCGATGCTGATTTGAGATGCAAGGGGCGACCCGAGCTTTGTCCCAATCGCGCGGCCATGATGCGCTCGACGATTCCGGCCGAATCCAGACCTGCGTCTTTATATTGCTCGGCGGGCGAACCATGCGCGATAAAGCTGTCAGGGAGCGTAACAGGTATAATTTTCGCTTTACCCAGTAAATTTCTAAGAGCCAGATGGTGCAAAACATGGGACGCGAATCCGCCAATGGAACCCTCTTCGACGATGACCACCATCGGGTGAGATTTAACCAATCGCTCAATCAGATCAGCGTCGATCGGCTTGGCAAAGCGTGCATCGGCCAAAGTTGTGGTAATGCCCTGCTGTTCAAGCTCAAAAGCGGCATCAAAACAGGCGGTCATGCGCGCGCCAAGATTGATGATCGCCACATCATGGCCTTCCAGCACAATCCGACCTTTGCCAATTTCTAAGGGACGCTGCTCTGACGGTTCATCGGTTCCGGCACTGTCACCTCTAGGGTAGCGGAAAGCGATCGGCCCATCGTCATAGGCAACAGCTGTTGCAACCATACGACGGAGTTCAACGGCATCGGACGGCGCCATGACAACCATATTTGGCAGGGCCGACATGTAGCAAAGATCAAAAGAGCCCGCATGCGTCGCTCCATCTTGCCCGACAAGGCCTGCCCTATCGATCGCAAACCTTACGGGTAGATTTTGTAAGGCTACATCGTGAACGACCTGATCATATCCGCGCTGTAAAAAGGTCGAATAAATCGCGCAGAATGGCTTCATGCCTTCGGTTGCCATTCCGGCGGCAAAAGTAACGGCGTGTTGTTCAGCGATTCCAACGTCGAACATACGGTTTGGAAACACTTCGGCAAATTTATCCAAACCTGTGCCTGACGGCATTGACGCTGTAATCGCGACAATTTTTTCATCCGCATATGCATGGTCAATCAAGCTTGAAGCGAAGACATTCGTATAGCTTGGAGCTTTTGCCGTTGCCTTCACAAATTCCAGCGTCTCGGGATCGAAAGGCGTAACCGCGTGATATTTCTCACCATCCGGCTTTTTAAAGGGATGGCCCTTACCCTTTTCGGTCACGACATGAACGACAATAGGTGTTGATGCCGTATCATTTCGAAGCGCTCTTAGCGTGTTAACGAGTTGGCTTATGTCATGACCATCGATCGGGCCAATATGCTCAAAGCCTAGGGTTTCAAAAAAACTCGCGTTTTGATTGCCCTTACTTGGTCGAGCTTCAGATTTCAGATCGTTCAGATGACGCGATAAGGCTCCGACGGCAGGCGCAATCGACATACCATTATCATTGACAATGACAATTAAACGGCTGCCCTGCGTACCTGCATGATTCATTGCCTCATAGGCCATGCCACCGCTGATCGCACCATCACCAATCACGGCAATCACGTGATTATTTTCGCCTTTTAAGTCGCGCGCAACCGCCATACCAAGACCGGCTGAAATCGAGGTAGAACTATGAGCCGCGCCAAAGGGGTCGTATTCGCTTTCACTGCGCTTCGTGAAACCATAAAGACCGCCCCGTTTGCGGATGGAACGCAAAGCCTGACGCCTTCCGGTAAGAAGCTTATGCGGATAGGCTTGATGGCTCACATCCCAAATCAAACGATCCATGGGCGTATTAAAAACATAGTGAAGCGCAACGGTAAGCTCAACAACCCCAAGGCCTGCACCGAAATGACCGCCCGTTTGTGACGCTGCTGCTATAATTTCTTCTCGAACTTCGCGAGATAACCTCTCCAGATCGCGTTCATCCAACTGACGAATATCGGAGGGTTCAACAATCCGATCAAGAATTGGAGTTAGCATATCCATCAGACTGGCCTTTATGACGTTATTCGGCTGCCAATAAATGTTCATCGGCCTTATCAAGACGATGGCGAATTTGGGTGACCAACATCGTTTGATCTGGTGCACAATTTTGATAGGTCAAATAATGGCCGGCCTTAATCGGCTTTATAACCTTTGCGCCCTCTGCCAGACCAAGCGGAATAGCTTTTTCGGATTGACCTTGCTCATAGGTTAAAGCCCAAGCGCGATATTCCGTTTCGCCAATCTTGCCGAGCGTTTCACCGATTTGAAGATCGCGCTTTGCAAGGGCCACCGCTTCTGCCACGGGACGGTCCAAAGGAACCATATCGGCAGTGCCATAAAGCACGGCACGAGCAGCAGAAAGAGGCGCTTCAAGGCTTGTTAAATGATAGGGTCTGAACAGCGTGAAATAAGGTCCTTTTCCGACCTTTAAATCGGCCATTCGTTCGACGATCCGTGGATGGTCAGACTCAACCACACAGAACACACCGGGTGCCACGCCTTTGCCTGTTGAATAATCGACACGGCGCTTGCCGCTTAAAACACCACCGTCTTTCGAGGGAATCAAAATCTCAGACAGATTTTCGCGTGCTGCTGCCGGACCATGCATGCCCGGACGATCTGGAATGAGACCGGTTGCATTGGCAATGGCGACCATCTCAACCATGGTCTTTGAACCGTCGACAAATTCCACAAGCATGCGTGGATTCATATTGCGTGCTCTCGCTTCGACTTCATAATCGGCAGGCACGGCATCAAATTTTAGCGGATTATTTTTGCCTTTACCGGCGCAAACAATATCAAGGCCTAAGGATTGGGCAAAGCTGATGAGCTCAATCGCCGCCGCTGGCTCGTCGCCCGCTGCGCCCGTATACACAATACCTGCCGAACGGGCCTCAGCATGCAGATAGCGACCGATGGTGATATCGGCCTCGACATTCATCATGACGATGTGTTTGCCGTTTCGAATAGACTCAAGCGCTATGAGCGTTCCGGTATTCGGGTTACCGGTCGCGTCGATCAATACTTCGATGCGGCCAGCCGCAGCCAAAGTGGCAATATCGCCCGTAATCGGCAACAAGCCGCGCTCAATGGCCGAATCGATATCGGCGGGTTTCTTGGCCTCTACGACTTGATCGCGCCGATAACCATTTGCGACTGCTACCTCGATCGCGTTGGGGACGTTTCGGACGGCAATCGCGCCTAAGCGTATCCCGGGCATCCGCTTTAACTGTACGATCAGATCGGTTCCCATCTGCCCGACCCCAATAATACCGATAGTAACGGGTTTCCCCGAAGCGGTACGGGCCTTAAGAGCGGTAACCATGGAGGATACGTTTTCGATCATGTGTCAATGTTTCCTGACATTATTAATCGTCAATATAAGTTTACAATATCGCTGGTGGAACGTTAAGCGCGGTTAGGGTCTGCCGACAAGCCCTGATTTTTGATCATTTTCTGGAACAAAAGTTTCACTTTGATCTCAAATTGACCCAAAAGCGGCTCTGCAGGGTCTAGAAAAGACTTATGGGGAACACATCGCCTGGCGACAGCATTAAAGGATGAAGTTTTCTGCTGCTTAGGATAAGAAACATAAGACGAATCAATATGTTCCGATCCGAAATTTAAAGGCCTGCCCCGATCATGAGCGAAGAAGACCGCCGCACCGAAGCCGCCGACGCCTATGGCGCTGAATCCATTAAGGTTTTGAAGGGGTTAGACGCTGTCCGCAAACGTCCGGGCATGTATATTGGCGATACGGATGATGGCTCGGGCCTGCATCACATGGTGTATGAAGTCGTCGACAACGCGATTGACGAGGCGCTTGCCGGTCATGCCGACCTTGTCACGGTGACGCTTAATGCCGACGGATCGGTAACGGTAACGGACAATGGCCGTGGTATCCCCACCGATATCCACCCTTCCGAGGGCGTCTCAACCGCCGAAGTAATCATGACCCAGCTTCATGCGGGCGGGAAATTCGACCAAAACTCCTATAAAGTGTCAGGCGGCCTGCATGGCGTGGGCGTTTCCGTTGTTAATGCGCTCTCCGAATGGCTCGAATTGCGGATTTGGCGCGGCGGCCAAGAATATAAAATGCGGTTCACCCACGGCGTTGCTGACGCCCCATTGGTGGTGGTTGGGCCTGCCGACCGGAGAAATGGGACGGAAGTGACGTTTAAGGCGTCGCCTGAGACCTTCACCATGGTCGAATATGACTACGGCACGCTGGAACATCGTTTGCGCGAATTGGCCTTCCTTAATTCGGGCGTCCACATCGTGCTTACCGATGCGCGGCATTCGGAAGTCGTGAAGTTGGATTTGGTCTATGAAGGCGGCTTACAGGAATTTGCACGCTATCTCGATCGTGCGAAGGCTCCGCTGATCAAGGATCCGATCTACGTTACCACCGAGAAAGACGGCATTACCGTTGAAGTCGCGATGTGGTGGAATGATAGCTACCACGAAAATGTCCTTTGCTTCACCAACAACATCCCTCAGCGCGATGGTGGCACCCATTTGGCGGGCTTCCGTGGTGCGCTGACGCGGCAGGTGACGAGCTATGCCGAAAGCTCCGGCATCGCGAAGAAAGAAAAAGTCTCGCTGACGGGAGATGATACCCGCGAAGGTTTGACCGCTATTCTCTCGGTTAAAGTGCCGGATCCGAAATTCTCGTCACAGACCAAAGACAAGCTCGTTTCATCCGAAGTGCGTCCTGTTGTGGAAAGTGCCCTAGGTGAGGCTTTGGCCATTTGGTTTGAAGAGCACCCGGCCGACGCACGAACGGTTGTCGGCAAGGTTGTGGAAGCCGCTGCGGCGCGTGAAGCTGCGCGTAAGGCACGTGAACTTACCCGCCGTAAAGGCGCGCTGGATGTCGCAAACCTCCCCGGCAAACTTGCCGATTGCCAGGAACGCGATCCGGCCAATGCTGAAATCTTCATCGTCGAGGGTGACTCGGCAGGCGGTTCGGCCAAGCAAGGTCGAAACCGCGAATATCAGGCGGTGCTTCCTCTCCGCGGTAAAATTTTAAATGTGGAGCGTGCGCGCTTCGACAAGATGCTCGGTTCGCAAGAAATCGGCACGTTGATTACGGCGCTTGGCACCGGCATCGGCAAAGATGAATTCAATTGCGACAAGCTGCGCTACCACAAGATCATCATCATGACCGATGCTGACGTGGACGGCTCGCATATTCGTACGCTGTTGCTCACCTTCTTCTTCCGGCAAATGCCGGAATTGATCGAGCGTGGTCATCTCTATATCGCGCAACCGCCGCTCTATAAGGTGGCGCGTGGCAAGTCTCAGCAATATTTGAAAGACGAGCGCGCTTTAGAAGATTACCTCGTCGATAACGGTATTGAAGGTGCCGTGTTGCGCCTCGCTTCCGGCGAAGAGCGTACAGGGCTTGATCTTAAGCGCTTGATTGATGAAGCGCGTTTGGTTCGCACCGTGCTGGGTGGTCTGCATTCGCGCTATAACC
>Ga0208618_1001147_pt1 | contig 10723 bp, 11 predicted proteins | sample CryBogCBE18Jul08_FD_184585 | JGI IMG/M metagenome (GOLD analysis project Ga0208618, IMG submission 184585) | Freshwater microbial communities from Crystal Bog, Wisconsin, USA - CBE18Jul08 (SPAdes) | ecosystem: Environmental > Aquatic > Freshwater > Lake | place: Crystal Bog, Wisconsin, USA...
ATCTTGGCTATTCGATGTACTCTTTTAGGTACTTTATTTTTTGGCTTTTCAGCTTTTGCAAGTGCAACAGAGCTTGACTACCCTAATAAACCAATCACCATCATTGTGGCCTATGCCCCAGGTGGTCAAGGGGATGCTTTCGCTCGTATCGTGGCTGAGCGTTTGTCGGTCATTTACAAGCAGTCTGTCGTAGTGGACAACCGTCCAGGAGTTTCAGGGGTAGTGGGGACACGACTCGCGGCCAAAGCTAAAAACGACGGCTACACACTATTTTTAGGTCAGACGGGTGAGATGGTGGTTAATCGCTCAATGATCAAAGACATGGGATTTGATCCTTTGAAGGATTTTGTTCCAGTTGTTCTAATCGGTAACGCACCTTTGGTTTTACTTGTATCGGCTGACTCGCCTTTTAAATCAGTGAGTGATTTGATTGAAGCTGCAAAGTCCAAACCTGGTAGATTGAGTTTTGCAAGCGTGGGGGCCGGTACCCCCGGTCACCTCGCCGCAAGTGCACTGGCCTTGGGCGTCAAAGCTGAGATGGTTCATATACCTTACAAGGGGGTGGGCCCACTCATGACCGACTTGATGGCTCAGCGTTTGGATTTGTTTTTCAGTAGCGCCTCTGCTGCCATGCCTCAAATCAAGGGTGGTAAATTGAGAGCCATGGCGATTACAACGCCTAAACGCATGGCCTCTCTGCCCCAAGTGCCCACAATATCGGAGGTGGCCATTCCTGGATTTAACTATTCTTTATGGGGTGGGCTCTTTGCTCCTGTGGGAACGCCAAATAACATCGTTCAAAGTTTAAACAAAGAAGTCAATCTTTTGCTTTCTCAACCCGAACTCAAATCTCAGATGGAACAAGACAACTTGGCTGTTCCAGCCAACTCAGTGTCTGAATTTAGTGCCTATGTAGCCTCAGAAGCCGTTAAATTTGAAAAGCTAGTGAATGAAGCCAAGCTCAAAATGGACTGAGCCAAAAGATGCATACCCCTTAATGAACAATTGAGGGCTTACAGCTTTTGCATATGATTTAAAATTTGTTTCAATAGTGAGGGTGTACAGTACTTTGCATGACATATCGGTTGACCATCGGAGGAGTGTCAGGAAGATGGAAGGCCATTTTCCTGTCTCGAATTGCTATGTCAGCTTCCGTCATTCGATCAAATCGACGCAAGTGTTCAATCCAAGATTCGTCTTCGACGATTTCAACAAATCGACCGGCTCTGGTCATATCTTGCACCAACTCCCAGTGCAATGCACCATGACGCAATCGACTTTTACGGCTTTCTTGCATTAAATCCTTGAATGCTTGTGCCTGTTTGGGGTCGATAAGGTACTCAATCGTCATCATGATATGACCGTTCTCGGGTGGCTTCTCACTCACAGGAGGAAGCAGCGCATGCGAAGGGGTTAAATCATCTTGAAGACCAGGATCTGGATTAAAGTGATTGATTAAAAATGTGCCGATCAACCCCGTAAATGCTGCCAACGTCAGACTGGTGGGCACATTGGTCAAAGTGGCAACTTGCCCCCATAACGCAGCTCCCAAAGCAGTTGAACCCATGATGGCCATCTGGTAAGTTGACATTCCACGTGCACGAACCCAGTCGGGTAACCCCATTTGAGCAGAAACGCCCAATGTATTGGCAGTTGTGATCCAAGCTGCTCCAGCAAGACACATCGCAGCCATGGTGATCAATGTCAAGTGATTGAAGGCGACTATCAGCATGGCTATACATTGAAATGAGCATCCTCTGATGATCAGTTCATCCCGAGAATAACGGCGTCTTAGGCGAGGAATGAAAGCAGCGGCTCCTATAGCACCAAACCCCATGGACGCTAATATGAAAGTGAACGTTCGAGCATCTCCACTCTCCAAATTCTTTGCTACCAAAGGTAGCAATGCAATCAATGCTGTTGAGCTTAGAAAAAATACAGCAATACGCATCAAAACACCCTTGAAGTGTTCTGACTGAGCGATGAATTGCACACCTATTCGCATCGCACTCCACAAACGCTCTCGGCCTAAGGGATTGGGCTCTTGAACCCGCTTCCAGCGGGACATGACAATGGCGGCACCAATTGAGAGCACTGCATTGAGTAAGTAGACATAAGCGCTTCCCATGTAGGCGATCAAAGAGCCAGCAACCAATGGACCTACGATTCTTGAAGTGTTCATTGAGACCGCGTTGAGTGCCAATCCTGATGGAAGTTGGGACTTGGGCAGCAGCTCTGGTACCACTGAAGAAAATACCGGCCAACGCATGGCCAGTCCAATTCCATTAAAAAATGTCAGTATCAGTAGGGTTAAAGCTGACAAATGCCCCCAAAAGACTAGCGCACTGAGAATAGAGGCAACGGTAGCCACCCAAATTTGTGTAAAGATCAAAAATCGACGTCGATCCAAAATATCAGCCAAGGCTCCGCAAGGCAAACCCAGTAAAAAGACTGGTAAGGTGGAGGCAGATTGAACCAATGCCACCCATACAGGTGTCACATTCATGGAAGTCATCATCCATGCACCTGCCACGTCGTTCATCCACATACAAATATTTGCAATGAGCCAACACGACCAGAGCATGCGAAAGATTGGCTCTTGAAAGGGCAGCAATAGGCTTTGATCTTCTTTTTGTGCTGAGTTCAAAATAGGTGAAATCGGGGTGAGGTCATGAAAACATTAAAATTCTTAGAGCGCGCTGAATAACAACGTGAGAGTCGGCCAGTAGGCCTTGGCCCTAGGGTTGTATAGTTTCAATGCGTCAACGGCTTTGGGTTAAACTCATTTTAACCGTTATATTATTTATCGTGCTATCCAAGAAAATACCCCAATAAAGTCTCAAACCCATGCCCGAATCACCTACTTTGTACCGCTTCATTGCTCATTTCTTTAATATTAATCTCTATATTGAGCTTCTAAAGTGCTTCAATTGGGACTTCAAAGGTTTGTTCAAGGGCCTTGTGATGGCCTGCACATTGACAACTTTTGTTCATGCTGCGGATTACCCTTTAAAGCCTATCACCATCGTGGTTGGCTTTTCTGCTGGGGGAAGTAGTGACGTCATTGCTAGGTTAGTGGCAGAAAAACTCTCCATTAATTTGGGTCAACCTGTTGTTGTTGAAAACCGCCCTGGGGTAGGTTCTATCGTTGGAGCAACCTACGTGGCCCATGCAAAGCCAGATGGCTACACTTTGCTTCTAGGCGCGAGTGGACCTATGGTTTTTAACCACGCTTTGTACGCCAAGTTACCTTACACTCCGCAAGACTTTACCCCCGTGAGTACGTTGTGTACTTTTCCACTACTACTTTTGACAGCTTCGAATTCTGCACATAAAAGTTTGGACGATTTAGTCAATTTCGCAAAAAAAAATCCTGATCATCTCAACTACAGCGCTTCTTCAGCCTCGTTTCAACTTGCTACAGAGTTGCTCAATAAAAAATTGGGAACTCAATTTTTGCATATTCCTTATAAAGGTAGCAACGATTCTGTGACTGCGCTCATAACGGGGGACGTCTCGGTGACATTGGTCGATGCTGGTGCAGCATCTCCTGCCTTGGCGGGCCAGAGAGTGAAGGCCTTGGCAGTCTCTTCTACCGAGCGGCTACAAGAAATGCCCTCTGTACCGACTTTGAGTGAACTCGGAGTTGACCTTAAAATTGCCTTTTGGACAGGTATTTTGGCACCCAATGGAACACCTCAACCCATTGTCAAACGTCTTCAAGAGGAAATAGCAAAAGTGCTACTCAACCCTGACGTAAAAAAACGTTTTGCGGCTCTTTATGTCGTCCCATCGAGCTCCACTCCAGAGGAGTTTTCGCAGTTGATCAACCAAGAGATTGCTTTGTGGCGCGAAGTCGCCAAAGACAATCACATCAAAGCCGATTAGTTTCACTCAGTCATCAATGAACCAACTTCAAATCGTGAGTGCCTATTGGCAACTCGCTGCTCAACTCCTGCCCGTGATCGTTTGTACAGGTATTGGCATTTATTGGGGGCTTTCAAAAAAAGACTATCCCGCTGAGTTTGTCTCGAACTTGGCCATCTCAATTGCGACACCTTCCTTGGTCTTTTATACCCTGGTCTCCACCCAACTTGACAATGCATTGCTCTCCAAAGTGGCTCTCTCGGCAGTTCTGTTGATCGCAATCATGGCCCTGATTGCCTCTGTGATCTTGAAAATATTGCGTCTGCCTGTCCTATTTTTATTACCCTGTGCGACTTTTCCAAATGCTGGCAATTTAGGACTTCCAATGTCTCAGTTGGCATTTGGAGATGATGGACTTGTCATTGCTGTGGCTTTGTTTGCCATTTTTTCATTTGTTCAACATACGTTGGCGGTGAGTGTTTTGGTCTGGGCTAATCGACGACAGGCCTCCACTGAACATGTCAAACGCTCTTTTCCATATGCTGTTGCATTGATGGGAACCTCTGCTGTCATACTCAAAGCCTTTGCCATACCTGTGCCCCCTCCCATTCTCAATAGCGCCAAGTTGGTGGGTTCTCTGGCGGTACCAATGATGCTCATCAGTCTCGGCTACGCTTTATCCACCATCAAGCAATCCTCTGTGGGAGAGGGGGCAAAACTTGCACTTGCGCGGATGATGACGGGTTTTTTGAGCGGCTTGGTCTTGCTAAGTTTGCTTGATCTACCTGAGTTGGTGGGAGAAGTATTGGTGCAACAAGTCTTGATGCCGGTAGCAGTTGTTAATTACATTTATACCCAGCGTTTTACACCCTTGGGGCATACAGCTGCCTCGGCAGTTTTAATTTCTACTGTCTTTTTTGCACTCATGGCACCAGCCGTTTTATGGTGGTCTCACGTCGGGGTTCACTTATTTTATCAATGGCTTAATTGATCAACTTTCAAATGATAAACATCAATTTGTCACGTTCATTGAAATCAAATTGATCAACTCAGGGGTTATAGAGATTAGCAATTACCCTAGGCTGATTGTTAAAAAATCAATACTCTCGGGTAATCAATTTGATTGCAGTAAAAAATCGATGATATATTCGGGTGTCTGTTTTTTTGAGGGAATGAATTATTCGCTGGGTGATGATTCTTTTGAAATCCCTTACTAAACTGTTGATGATCTGAGCACCTTTTTGGTGCTAAACCCTTGCATGAAAAGGAGTCCTATGAATACAAGTGCACACCATCCCTCTAGTCAATCTGGCTTTTACCAGCAAATGATCACCGATCCACATTCTAAAATTTTTCAATTTTGGGTTGCCGTGATCAATTTTTGGATTTTCGTCTCTTGCATATCGATTGCGGCTGAAACAATTGAGCCCTTTGCCACTGAGCAGGCTCATTTGCTTTTGATTATCGAGTATGTTGCAGTCGCATTTTTTACGGTCGACTACCTTGGGAACTTGTACTTTGCCAAGGACAGGGTTAAATACTTTTTTAGTTTTTGGGGCTTAGTGGATCTAATTTCTATTTTGCCGACTTTCCTCACCTTACTCAATTTGACAGCTCTTCAAGGCACCAAAGTCCTTCGGGTTTTGCGAGTAGTTCGGGTGCTTCGAGTCTTGAAGATGGCTCGAATGGCTTTGCAAAAGATTTCCACCAGTCTCAAATCCAGCAATCCCATTTTGACGAATCTCAAAATCTACTTTATTGCTTTGTTCTCTGTTGTGATGATCATGTCAACCTTGATGTATTACGTAGAAGGCAATTTGTATTCTGCTGAAGCTCTTGCTCAAGGCCAAAGTGCCTTGGATGAACAAATCAAAGTTACCCCTTTGCCTGCGGATGCACCTCCTGAAGCTTCTAAATTTATGCCCGTCGACCCCATCAGTGGCAATGTCGTGGCTGAAGATAAGCGCTTTTTCACATCAATTCCTGCCGCCATGTGGTGGTGTATGGTTACTCTTACAACAACCGGTTATGGAGATATGTTCCCTGTCACAGCCGGTGGTAGGGTGATTGCTTGTATCACCATGTTGATGGGCTTGGTTTTGTTTGGTATTTTATTAAACATTGTTGGGAAAACCATTATGGTGCTTCTCTTTGGTGAGCAAGTTATGGAAGATGAACTTCATGCCAAACGTGAGACCATATTAAAGTTGATGGTCAAAAGACATTGGATTACCCAAGATCGTGCTGATCATGTTGAACTTCTCAGCGAGGACGACATCAAGGTCAAGTTAAAAGATTTTTGATCGACAAGGCTCTAGTTAGCTTTTGAAACAATCCATTTGATATAGACATCCTGAAACAAATACAGAGTTGTTGATCATAGATAAAACCGCACATCGGTCATTTTTTGATCTGTGCGGTTTTTCTCATTTAAAGTTCCCCTTTCTAGAGTCGATACATTGAGGACGGTCATCATGGATGACAAGGTCCTTGCAAGCCTATTTTGAGTAAAACCTACAAGCTTTCATGTGCCTGAGGTTGGTCGATTCGAACGAATAGTTCCAATCTCGATTGGTTCAATCAACATAAATGGATTTACAAGATGGGCTATATCATTTCTTTTTTTCTAGGCGTTTTTGTTGCAACCGTTGGTGTTGCCAACGCAGCAGTGATGGTCGATAGTTGGGTCCATAAGGCCCAAGTCTACATTTTAGAAGAGTCTAAAAGTATTAAATAATATCTTATAATGTATACTTAATTGCTATTTTTATTAGTATGGGAAGTTCTATTGATACTTGATATTCAATAGATGATGTCCACCATGTTTGAGTTTTTAGATCTGTAAATCCAAGCCAGACGAATAAATACAATAAGCTAAATAGTCCAGTCATTAAGCCAAACAAAGCCCCAGCAACATGGTGTCCGGGCACTGACTTATGAGTCACAAAGACTTTGTTATGAAAGCGTCTTGCGAGAAAAAATACCATCACGATCAAAGGTGAAACCACTTCTAAGCGGATAATGCTTCTAAAAACTATATCCAAGTCTGGAAACATTAAAATTGAGTAATGGCCTGTGCTGATTTTGAGTGCTGAGACGTATAGACCCAAAGCCATCAGGCAATAAAAGCCTTGCGCGGTCCAACCTCTCCAAGCACCGTGCGCTGTAGTGAAAAGCAGGCACAGCAAACAACAATAATCAAGTGTACTCATGAAGCTCTATTATTGAACCGCTTTGGGTTGTTGATGGGGAAAATAAAATGGGTGAGCAAGAAGGGTTCCATCACAACAAGTACATCGTGAGATCATTTTAAAGCCCAAATTGAATTCAATCTTCAATTTGAGTGAGAATAATATTTATTAAATTAAATTTAATTTCCATCGTCGAAAAGATAAATAATTGTTTGATTAAAGGAAAAATACTCATTATTTGCCTCTACATCTGAGAAACTGCCATGCGAAGCGGACTAATTTTTTCTTTTTTACTAATAACTTCATGTTCATCTGAATATGCAAGGACTCAAACTTACTTGCTTCATTGTGAGGTTGAGGCGGATGTACCCAAATTAGAGCATTTGAAAATCAAAACCACTCCCATAGAGATTGAAGCTCAGGTCATTGGTAAAAATATCTATTTTTGGATTAAATCTCCACGCTACTTTGCCATGAGAGTCAATAGCATTGAGACCAAGAAGTTTTTGGGTGTTAATTTGTCTGATGAGTTTCAAATAGGTGCAAAAATTTTAGAACGGGAAACCGGACTCGAAAATGAACTCTTATTGAACCGACAGACCGGGGATCTCATTGGATTTCATGACCTGATGTATAAGAAAAAGCCAATTCGCATTAATTTTCAAGGTCCCTGTGATGCCCCTTAAGTCGCAGAGTTTGTGAATGTTTCTATACGGTTCAATTCAAGAAATATGCCTTCATCAAGTCAATTTCAAACTTAAAAGGGCTGACAAGGCAAAAGCCAAGAATTTTGGTCCAAAAAGCACAGATAATTGCAGTTCAAAATCTGAATTCCTGTACTTGTCATGTCAAATTTATACATCATCTCTCCAAGTGGGGCCGTGCGAGATCGGCGGGCTTTCCAAAATGGCGTGAAACTGCTCAAATCATTGGGTCATGAGGTAGAGCTTGACCAAAGCGTCTTGAGTACCCATCAGCGTTTTGCTGGCGACGATGCGTCTCGTCTGTCATCAATTTCTCGTGCTTGTGATTCAAACGCTGACGTCGTCCTGACGTCTCGAGGCGGATACGGCCTCACGCGCTTATTACCTTCTCTGCCTTACGGAAAGATCAAAAAAGCCATTCAAAAAGGCACTCGTTTCGTGGGATTTAGTGACTTCACTTCATTTCAATTGTCCGTTCTTGCTAAAACCCAACAAGTTACTTGGTCTGGTCCAAGTGTATTGGATGATTTATCCCTTGAAAGACCAGATGAGATTGCGTTGGCTTGTCTAAACGATGTCATCGAGTCCCAATCGGAGGGTACAGGTTGGAAAATGGGTGTAGCCTCATATCGTGCTTTTCAGCATGAGAGTCATATCAACACTTTGAAAAAAACAGTACTCGCCAAAGATGCTGTTCTTTGGGGAGGGAATTTAAGTGTCATCTGCACTTTGTTTGGGACTCCTTTTTTCCCTACCATTGAGGGTGGAGTTTTATTCTTGGAAGACTTGGCGGAACACCCCTATAGAATCGAGCGCATGCTTACGCAACTTCTTTACTCGGGTGTTTTGGATCAACAAAAAGCAGTTATTTTGGGACAATTCACTCATTACAAGTTGACGCCACATGATCGGGGATTTGATTTGAACTCAGTTATTTCCTTTTTGAGATCGAAAACTCGAGTCCCCATCTTGACCGATTTGCCTTTTGGTCATGTCCCACTCAAGGTTTGCTTACCCGTTGGCAAGCGAGTTAGCTTGGTGCGAGATGAGCGTGAGCTTTACTTGCTGTGGCCTCATGGACATGTTCATGAAGAACATACTCATCACTAAAGCCTTTGAGATCTAGTTGTTAATTTAAGATTGGAAAAAGAATGCAAAAAGAAATATCCTTCACCTCGGATGGCCTAAAAATAGAGGGCGTCTTGCACATCCCTGATGACATGAAGCCTGGGGAGAAACGTGCTGCGGTTGTTGTTCTTCATGGTTTTGGAAGTAATAAAAATGGTGGCATCTCGATGGCTGCCACTGAGCTATTTGAGAAATTGGGTTATGTCACATTGCGCTTTGATATGCGAGGATGTGGTGACAGTGAAGGTGAACGTGGTCGGGTCATTTGTCTCGAACAAGTGAAGGACACGCAAGCCGCAATCAACTTTCTTGAAACCCAAGATTGTGTCATTAAGACCAGCATTGGTGTCATGGGACACAGCTTTGGTGCCGCTGTCGCAATCTACACAGCAGGCGTAGACAAGCGGGTAGCTGCCTGCATCTCCACTGGTGGATGGGGGGATGGGGAGAAGAAATTCAGAAAACAACATGCCTCTGATGCAGCTTGGAAAAAATTCACCGACATGATGAAAGAAGGACAAAGGAGGGCCGCATTGGGTGAGTCGATGATGGTACCTCGCTACGACATTGTGCCAATTCAACCGGGTCTTCGCAGTCAATTATCCCCTGGCTCCATCACTGAGTTTCCCTATGAGGTGGTACAAAGCATGTTTGACTTTAAGGCCAATGAGGTGGTGGGCCAAATTGCTCCCAGACCACTTTTGCTACTCCACCCCTCCAACGATACAGTCACCCCCACTGAGCAATCAATTGATTTATTTGCCCATGCGGGACAGCCCACTGACCTTCACCTTTTTGCCAACACCGATCACTTCATCCTCGGAGAGGGTAACGCATTGGTGATTGATTTCGTGAGCGGTTGGATTCATCACAATTTACCCGTTAAGCCTTGAGCATTAGCCTTTGGATTTCAGCATGAAAACATTTATCTCCAATCTCACTCTAAAGTCAATTGTCTTGGGTTTTGGTCTGGCGTTCTTGTTGGGTGTCCATCACGGAAGTGTCAATGCGCAAGTGGGGAGTTTTCCAAATCGGCCTATCAAGATCATCGTGCCTTTTGTACCTGGTGGAACGTTGGATTCAGTGGCACGACTTTTGGCGAAACATTTAACCGACACTTTGCCACAACCCGTGATCGTGGACAACAAAGGTGGAGGAGGGGGGATTGTTGGCGTAGATTATGTGGCCAAAAGTGCACCCGACGGATATACCATGGTCTTTAACGCAGCTACACCCATGGTGACTGTGGTCAGTTTACAAAAGACGCCGTACGATGTCGTGAAAGATTTGGCAGCCCTCAACCAAGTTGCAACCTTTGATTACATCTTGGCTGTGAACGCAAAGTCACCCATTCGCACGATTGAAGAACTCATTCAATTGGCCAAGAAAGAACCAAATCATTACAACTATTCAAGTGCGGGCAATGGATCTGGTCAACACTTGTACATGGAATTAGCCAAAAGCGTTGCAGGGATTCAGTTGCAAAATATCCCCTACAAGGGCAATGGTCCAGCGATGCAAGCGCTATTGGCCTCCGAGGTGGATTGTATGTTTGATACCTCAGCTTTACTTCCCCTGGTTCAGTCTCATCGGCTCAGAGCGCTGATGACGAGCAGTGCTAAGCCCCTGCCGGGATTTCCAGGTGTCCCCACCATAGAGAGCTTATTTCCTGGTTCAAGCATTCAAGCTAATGATCCATGGAATACTTCCAGAAAGGGAAGGCTGTGTACAGTTCATGACCTCTTTACATGCCGAATCTTAATAGTTTCTAATCAAGGAAGTCTGACAGAATAGGACGAGCTAAATACCTACGTAGCAGTACTTATTTAAGGT
>Ga0208618_1001153_pt1 | contig 10671 bp, 10 predicted proteins | sample CryBogCBE18Jul08_FD_184585 | JGI IMG/M metagenome (GOLD analysis project Ga0208618, IMG submission 184585) | Freshwater microbial communities from Crystal Bog, Wisconsin, USA - CBE18Jul08 (SPAdes) | ecosystem: Environmental > Aquatic > Freshwater > Lake | place: Crystal Bog, Wisconsin, USA...
CGTGGTGATTTGTTCAAATTGTTTCGTCAACTCTCGTCCCACAGTGATCGCTCGCTCACCAAGGGCCTCTAGAGCACGTGCAGTGGCCAAAATTCGGTGAGGCGCTTCGAGCAAAATTTGAACGCGTGCGTCCTTGGACATGGCTTGCACTTGGGCGCTTCTCTCTTGGGCTTTGCTGGAGAGAAAGCCCACAAAAACGAAACCACCATTTTGATGGTCCTCGGCACCGCTCACCGAGAGCAAGGCCGTGATGCTGGACACGCCTGGAATGGGGATCACCACGTGACCCGCCGCTCGCACGAGGCTCACCAATTTGGCTCCTGGATCACTCACCCCAGGGGTCCCCGCATCGCTCAGATAAGCGACCCGGGCACCTTTGGCCAGATGCTCCAGAGCTTGAGCGGCGCCCTGCGCCTCGTTGTGCTCATGAACCGAGAGCAGTTGCTGGCGATTGAATTCCAAGCCATAGGAGCGAAGAAGCGACTGGGTGTGGCGAGTGTCCTCGCACGCAATGAAGTCCATTTGTTGGAGCACGTGCAAGGCGCGAAGCGTGATGTCGGCCAAGTTGCCAATGGGGGACGCCACCACATACAAGGCACTGGACGGGAGGTTTTGGTGCCCAACAATGCTGCTGGAGATGCTCAATGCTGGGGTGTAGGGGTTGGTCATGTCGGGATCAATCAAGGGCGAGAATGGACCGAGGGGGTAAAAATCAAACGAACAATCCCCATCCAAGTGGTTCTGAGAAAACTAACAAAAGCACAGAACTGCGGACTCTGAGGTAAATGTCCGTATCCAGCCACAAGATCATAGCAGTAGTACACTCTAGGGCATGTTAGAACAACGAATCGAACAACAATTCATCGACAGCGCGGACTTGAAATACCAAGCCGCGCAGGTGCTCTCCAAACCGATCGCAAGCGCCATACAAGCGCTCTTGGCGTGTGTCACCAGTGGGGGCAAGGTGCTCGTGTGTGGCAACGGGGGATCGGCTGCTGATGCGCAACATTTTGCGGCCGAGTTCGTCGGTCGCTTTGAGCGAGAGCGCCCAGAGTTGGGTGCCATTGCGCTCACCACGGACAGCTCCATTTTGACGGCGATTGGCAACGACTACGATTTCTCACAAATCTTTGCCAAACAAGTGCGTGCCTTGGGTCAGCCCGGAGACGTGCTCATGGCCATCTCCACGAGCGGCAACTCAGGCAACGTGTTGACCGCCATTGAGAGCGCACATCAGCGCGAGATGACGGTGATTGCACTCACTGGCAAAGGGGGAGGAAAGATGGGAGCTGCATTGCGTGAGACCGATGTGCACATCTGCGTGCCCCATGAAAAAACAGCCCGTATTCAAGAAGTTCACCTCTTGGTCTTGCACTGTTTGTGCGACGGCGTGGACACTCAGCTCTTAGGGGATCAGGAAAGCAACATATGAAAAACTTCAATACTCTTTATCTTCGTCGTCTCTCGTGTGTGGCTTTGATGGCGGGACTTTTGTCACTGCAGGCTTGTGCCCCCTTGTTGGTGGGTGGTTTTGTAGAAGGCACTTTGGTGGCCTCGGATCGACGCACCTCAGGCATTCAACTCGAGGACCAAGGCATTGAGATCAAAGCCAACAACCGAGTCAAAGATGCTTTGGCTGACAAGGCCCATGTGACCTTGTACAGCTACAACCGACAAGTGTTGGTTTTGGGTGAAGTGGCCAATGAGCGAGATGCCCAATACGCCATTCAAGTGGTCTCTCAAGTGGAGAACGTGAAGTCGGTGGTCAATGAGCTCAAAGTGGCTCCATTTGCCTCCTTTTCTGCCAAAACACAAGACTTGTATTTGGCCTCCAAAGTGAAAGCCAATTTGGTGGACACGAAAAACATTTACGCCACTGCCTTCAAAGTGGTGGCCTACCAAGGCACGGTCTATTTGATGGGTCGCGTGACGCAACGAGAGGCCGACATCGCCACGCAAGTGGCTCGCAACGCAAGTGGCGTGAGCAAAGTGGTCAAAGTCTTTGAGATCTTGAGCGAGGAAGAGCTCAAGTCCTTGATGTCCACACCCGTCAAAGCGCCAAGTCTGGGCTCAAAGTAAGCCCCAGGGCAGGGGCAACACTCAAACAGAGCCCCTCTTTATTTCAATCGCTTGATGAGGCTTGAGGTGTCAAACCGATTGCCGCCCATTTGCTGGACATCGGCGTAGAACTGATCGACCAAAGCGGTGACTGGCAGGCGAGCGCCATTCCTTTTGGCTTCGTCCAAAACGATCCCTAAATCTTTTCTCATCCAGTCCACGGCAAACCCAAAATCGAATTTGTCCTCAACCATGGTGCGCCCGCGGTTGTCCATTTGCCAGCTTTGTGCAGCTCCTTTGCCAATCACATCGAGCACCAAGTTCATGTCCAAGTTGGCGCGCATGCCAAAGGCCACTGCTTCAGATAGACCTTGGACCAAGCCAGCGATGCAAATTTGATTGACCATTTTGGTGAGCTGACCGCTCCCTGAGGATCCCATCAAGGTGAAGGCTTTGGAGAAGGCCATGCCAATGGGTTTGACTTTCTCAAAGGGCGTCGACTCTCCACCGCACATGACAGTCAATTGACCGGCTTGTGCGCCACCTTGACCCCCAGAGACGGGTGCGTCGATGAAGTCGATGCCAAGTGATTTGGCGTGGGCAAAAATCTCACGCGCCACTTCAGCAGAAGCGGTGGTGTGATCCACCAAGATGGCGCCCGCCTTCATGCCACTCAACGCTCCCTCATGTTCGTCGGAGCCCAAGATCACAGATCTCAAATCGTGATCATTGCCCACGCAACAAAACACAATCTCTGAGCCCTGTGCAGCCTCTTTGGGCGTGGGTGCCATGTGAACGCGTTGGGTGTGTGCAAATTCTTTCAAGAACGCTTCGCTCTTAGAAGTGGTTCGGTTGTAGACACAGACCTCATGACCAGCCAAGACCAGGTGTGCAGCCATGGGGTAGCCCATCACGCCCAGCCCCAAAAAGGAAACACGGGCTTTGGTTGCGGGTGCGTAGGTTTTGTCTTGAACGCTGCTCATGGGGAATGCCTTAAAAGTGAAGTTGATTGGAGGATATCCAAGGATGACTTCAATTTTAATCGCAAGCCCATTGATGCAGCTTGCTGCCAAGGTGATTCAATTCGAGCTATAGTTTGCGTGTGAACAACAAAGCGGAATTGATCAAGCATTGGACCAGCGTATTGGAGCGCATTCGCGCGGCCGAAATCGCGCACTCACGCCCAAGGGGTTCGGTGAAATTGTTGGCGGTCTCCAAAACCTTTCCCTTTGAAGACATTGAAACACTGGCCATGGAGGGGCAAGTCGATTTTGGCGAGAACTACATCGCCGAGGGTGTTGAAAAAATCGATGCAGCTCGAGCCCACAGTGCACTATCAGGCTTGGTGTGGCACTGCATCGGCCCCATTCAGTCCAACAAAACCAAATGGGTTGCCAGCCATTTTGCGTGGGCACATGCGATCGATCGGCTCAAAATCGCGGAACGCTTGAGCGAGCAACGTCCAAGCTCCATGCCCCCTTTGAATGTGCTGATCCAAGTCAATGTCGATGGTGGCCTCACCAAATCAGGTGTTCCACCAGAGCAAGCTTATGCATTGGCCAGTGGTTTGATGGGGCTCAGAGGCTTAAAGCTCAGAGGGCTCATGACCTTGCCCGATCCCAGTCCCACCCCTGAGGCACAACGGGCCGTGCACCAAAGGGGCTTTGAGGTGTTTGAGGACTTGAGGGTGCGATTGGGTCTAGGCCCAGAGGAGGGATTAGACACCCTCTCCATGGGCATGACACAAGACATGGAAGCGGCCATTCAAGCGGGCAGCACTTTGGTGCGGGTGGGTACGGCCATCTTTGGTGCAAGAGGACCCAAGACCTAACACTGGGTTCCAAAGGGAGCTTGGGTTCCTTGAACCCTTAAAAGCGCTCCAACTCAGGGTGAGGCAAAAGTCCCCCACGCACGAGCATTTTTCCGCCCTCCGCACAGCGGTTGAGCGTTGGGATGACTTTGCCGGGGTTGAGCAAGCCCATGGGATCAAAAGCGCTTTTGAGTCGTTGCATTTGGGTGAGCTCCTGTGCGCTGAACTGCACACACATGCTGCCAATTTTTTCCACACCCACACCGTGCTCGCCAGTGATGGTGCCACCAAAGGCGACACTCGTCTCCAAAATGTCTGCGCCAAAAGCCTCTGCCCTGTGCAGTTGTGAGGGGTCACTGGCATCGAACAAGATCAAGGGGTGGAGGTTGCCGTCACCAGCGTGAAAAACGTTCACGCAGCGCAAATCGTGCTTTTTCTCCATCTCTTGGATCGCTTCGAGCATGTCGGCCAAACGCTTTCTGGGAATGGTGGAGTCCATGCACATGTAGTCTGGGCTCATGCGCCCAGAAGCTGGAAACGCATTTTTGCGGCCACTCCAAAAGCGAAGCCGCTCTGCCTCGGATTGGCTCAAAGAGATTTTGGAGGCGCCACACGCAGAGAGTACTTCACTCATGCGCTCAATTTCCTCTTGCACTTCCTCAGGCGTGCCATCGGACTCACAAAGCAAGATGGCTGCGGCCTCCAAGTCGTAACCGGCGTGCACAAAATCCTCGGCAGCTGCGGTCATGCGTTGGTCCATCATCTCAAGGCCTGCAGGCGTGATGCCGCTTGCGATCAACTCGGCCACAGCGTTGCCCGCTTCTCGAACCGTGTTGAAGCTGGCCATGATGCAGCGTGCAATCCCAGGCTTGGGGGTCAATTTAACGGTCACTTCCAGTGTGATGGCCAGCATTCCCTCCGAGCCCACCACCAAGGGCAGGGTGTCGAGTCCTGGCGAGTCCAAGGTGTCTGAGCCAAACGTGATGGGCTCGCCGTTCATCAAAAACCCTCTCACTTTGAGCACGTTGTGCAAGGTGAGTCCGTACTTCAAGCAATGCACCCCACCAGAATTTTCGGCCACGTTGCCGCCAATCGTGCAGGCAATTTGGCTTGAAGGATCGGGTGCGTAGTACAAGTTGAAAGGGGAGACGGCCTCGCTGATGGCCAAATTGCGAACGCCGCACTGCACACGGGCGGTTTTGTGCAAGGGGTCAATCGCCAAAATTTGATTGAACTTGGCCAAAGAGAGCACAACACCGCCCTTCACTGGCATGGCACCACCCGAGAGTCCTGTGCCGGCTCCTCGGGCCACCACCGGAACGCCAAGTTTGAAGCAAGTTTGAAGCACCTTTTGGACTTGCTCCTCGGTTTGGGGGAGCACCACACAAAGGGGTCGCGTGCGAAAAGCGGTCAAGCCGTCGCACTCATAAGGCGTGGTGTCCTCTGTGGTGTAGAGCAAGGAGTAGGAGGGCACGCAACCATGCAAGGCGTCGATCACCTGCTTTTTGTGTTGCTCATGCAGAGCAAGGGTGTCGGTTTCTGGCATGGGTTGCAGGCGTGTTATTTGAAGATGACGGTTTTGTGCCCGTTGAGCAAGACGCGGTGTTCGCTGTGCCATTTGAGGGCACGAGCCAGCACTTGGCTCTCGGTGTCACGTCCCAAAGCGGTCAAGTCCTCGACCGTTTTGCTGTGGTCCACGCGGGTGACGTCTTGCTCGATGATGGGGCCTTCGTCCAAGTCAGCGGTCACGTAGTGGGCGGTGGCACCAATCAACTTCACGCCTCTCTCATGCGCTTGGTAATAGGGCTTGGCGCCTTTGAAGCTCGGTAAAAAGCTGTGGTGAATGTTGATGGCGCGTCCACTCAATGCTTGGCACATGGTGTTGGAGAGGATTTGCATGTAGCGAGCCAGCACCACCAACTCTGCGTTCACACCCGTGATGATCTCGAGTTGCTGCGCCTCAACGCGCTCCTTGGTTTGAGCGGTCACAGGAATGTGGTGAAAGGGAATGTTGTAGGACGCGGCCAATTGGTAAAAGTCAGGGTGGTTGCTGATGATGGCTCGCACATCAAGGGGCAACAAGCCGCTTTTGATGCGAAAGAGCAAATCGTTCAAGCAGTGACCTTCCTTGCTCACCATGATGACGCTAGGCATTTTGACGGCGCTTTGGTGCAAAGACCAAGAGAGCTTCATGTTCTCGCTCCAAGGCGTGAGGTCGGCCTTGAGTTGAACGTCCGAGAGGCTTGCGGTGAATTCCACGCGCATGAAAAAAAGCCCAGTGTCGGGGTCGTTGTACTGAGCCGCTTCCGTGATGTTGCCACCACGCTCGAGCAAGAAACCCGAGACCGCGTGTACGATGCCCGCTTTGTCGGGGCAAGAAAGGTTCAAAATGTATGAATTCATGCTTGACATTGTAAGTTTTGAGCGTGCGTCTGAACAGTCGGCCCTCGAAATAAAGTCCGCCTCCAAGAGGCCATTGGGGAGTCCTTTAAGCTTGACCTTGGGTAAAGACGCTGGGGTCTTGGCCTCAAAAGCTTAAAATGGGAGAGCACACCCACTTTGGGCTGTGCAAGGTCACAAGATTGGGTGTTTTCTTTTGCGTTTCATCTCCTGGCTTGGTTTATCTCGCGCGACCCCCAAAGGGGCGCAGTCCGAGTTGGGCACAGACCCCAGTGCGTCGGTGCGACACGTGGCTTTTTACTACGCCATGACGCTTGCCATGGGAATCGCCATGGCCTTGGTCTTCAAAGCGCTTCACTGGCCGTTGCCTTGGATGCTGGGCCCTTTGCTCGCCGTGTCTGTGGCTTCGATGTTGGGTTTCAAGACGCGCAGTTACGTGCCTTTTCGAAACTTTGGGCAGTGGATCATTGGTTTGGCTTTGGGGCTTTATTTCAGTCCTGACAATGCACACGTGATTGCCCACATGTGGTGGGTGATTGTGCTCAGTGTGCTTTGGGCGCTTTTCATCGGAGGGGTTTTCGGGACTTTTTTGTACGCCTTGAACCGCCACTCCATCCCCGGCTTGACCCTTGGAACTTGTGTGTTCTCCAGCGCCATTGGGGGTGCGTCTGAGATGACGCTTCTTGCAGAGCGAGAAAAAGTCAGGACCGATTTGGTGGCCAGTGCACACAGCATGCGAGTGATGGTGATTGCATTGGTGATTCCCTTCACCTTGAAGGGCTTGGGCATTCAAGGCTCCAACGCTTTGCTGGCCAATGTGCACGAGTTTGATTTGATGGGCTTTGGGCTGCTTTGTGTCTTGAGTGGCATCGGTGTGTTTTTCCTCAAAAAATGGGGCCGCTCCAACCCTTGGTTTTTGGGCGCCTTGTTGCTCTCCATGGGGTTGGCAACAGAGGGAATTTATTTGTCGGGCGTGCCAGCTTGGATGGTGAACGCGGGCCAGATGTTTTTGGGTGTGAGCTTAGGGGTGAGGTTCACCAAAGAGTTCATCAAAATGGCGCCCAGGTGGCTCTTGAGCGTGGTCGTTGGCTCTTTGCTGCTGGTGATCGCGTGCTCAGGCTTCGCGTATTTGATGGCCGAGTTGGACGATCAAAACCTCTTGACCTTGATCTTGGGCACGGCACCTGGAGGGATTGCCGAGATGGCCTTGACCGCCAAAGCGCTGCAATTGGCGGCTCCTTTGGTGACCTCATTGCAGGTGTGTCGATTGATTTCGGTGCTTTTTTTGCTTGAACCTTTGTACCGCCATGGCATCAAAAGGTTTGAGAAAACCCCTCAGGCTTGAGTTCGTAGAAGACGCTTTGAGCGTGTTTCAACGCTTGGCGTTCACCACTGAACGCTTTTGAGCAACTGATCGACCCTCTCGCCCTCGCCTTGCTCAATCAAGATGCGAGCGGGCATGAAGGCCAGATCTGTGGCCAGCCACAGATCCACCACTTGTCGATCGTCTTTGGAGCGAGCCAAGCGTTGAACGTGCAAGGCTTGGAGCTCTCCCATGGGGGTGGCAATGTTCTCAAGTCCTGAGTATTTGAAGGTCCAATGCTCCAAAGACTGGGCCATCACGATGGGCAGCGTGAGTGTTTTCCCAATTGGTGGGGGCTCGCTCATGCCACAAAGCAGTGCCGAGAGCTGAAAAAACACACTCAGCGCATCTTGCGTTTGTGCTTCGAGAGGAGCGCTTGGGGGGGATGCATCGCTCCAGACAATGGTGCCCTCTTTTTTTTGCAGGTTGACCTGAAAGTCACGCCTTTGGTGGTCTTTGAAGACCGTGGGCTCGAGTCCAGAGGCCCCAAGCACGCCCTCTGAATGTTGGGTGCGGTTGCCAATCAATGGCAGTCCCACCTCGAGAGAGGCTTGGTAGCTGTTGTCTTGAGAGATCCAGCGCATGGTCGCACGAGCTGGGTAGGCAAACCCATGGGTTTTGCCCTCTATTTTGTATTCCAATTGGGCGCGTCCCACATAGGCCATGTTGCCCAAGCGGTGAAAGCTGGGCTGCGAGGGTGTGCTCGTCTCGGACCAAGACAGGCTTGAGAGGGCCAAGCAAAAGAAGCCTAAACACCAACCCACCCAGGAGTGGGTGTTGACATCGGGGCGTCGCAGTGAGGTTTTCATCGTTGCCAAGGGATTTGAGGGAAGGTTTTGCAGCAAAGCATAACACCTCTCCATGGGTGCGGGTGAGGAAGGCTTATGGGGTGTCCAATCTCTTCATTAGAATGGGCACCAAGCGAAGTGAGCTGATGGGGTCAATTGCATTGCAGTTCCACATCAGGCAAGAGATGCATCAACGGGTTCAATGAGAGAGATACAACAATGAAACTGGCTACCTATCAAGACGGATCAAGAGACGGACAACTCGTGGTGGTCTCTGAGGACTTGGAGATGGCGCATTTTGTGAGCGAGTGCGCACACACTTTGAGACAGCTGCTTGAAGACTGGAATTTCATTTTTCCTCAGCTCCAAGACATCTCCCAAACCTTGAACCAAGGCAAGGCTCGCCATGCTTTTCCCTTTAACCCGCAGATGTGCATGGCACCTTTGCCCAGAACCTTCCAGCGCTTGGGTTTTGATGCCTATTCAGATTCAGGTGAATCCTTGGGGTTGCACCAATTGCAAAGCGATTCGCTCTTGGGCCCCACGCAGGAGTTGGTGGCTGAGGACTCAAGCTTAGGGTTGGATTTTGAGGCCCAGCTCTCGGTCGTCACCTCCGATGTGGCCCTTGGAACTCAAGCCGAGGAAGCGGTGCAGTGTGTGCGCTTGGTCATGCTCACCAATGCCGTTCAGTTGCGAAGCCTTCATGATGCAGACCCAGGAACTTTGAATCATGCGCAAAGCCTAGGCGCCTACTTTGCACCGGTTGCAGTGACCCCAGACGAGTTGGGTGCAGCGTGGAGCGCAGGTCGTTTGGAAGGGGTGCTGCACCTGATGCTCAACGGTAAAAAAGTGGGCTTGTTGGACACGGGATCTTTCATGCGCCATGGTTTTGGGGAGTTGATTGCAAGAGCTGCAAAGACACGTGCCTTGTCTGCGGGCACCGTGATTGGAAGTGGTGCGATCATGAACCCGATGTTGGACGCCCAAGGCAAGACCGATTGGCACAACGGTTTTTCAAGTCTGGCCCAGAAAAGGCACATGGAGGCCCAAGATCAATCTGGGCCCATCACAGAGTTCTTGAAGGCAGGAGATGTGTTCAAAGCCGAATTCAAATCGAAGTCCGGACAATCGGTGTTTGGAGCCATTGAGCAAAGGGTGGCTCAAAGGCAACCCCAAGGCTGAGCTCAAGCGCCAATACCCTCGAACCCTCAATCCCACTCAGTGGGCAAACACCGCTTCTTCACTGGCAAACCCTTTGATCTCGATGGGGTTGCCAAAGGGGTCCAGCAAAAACATGGTCCACTGCTCACCTGGTTCACCAGGGAACCTGCAGTGGGGCTCGATCACAAAGCGTTGGCCCAAGTCCTTGAGCTTTTGAGCCAAGGCTTGCCACTGGGGTGTGGGCAAGATGATCCCGAAATGAGGCATCGGAACTTTGTGCTCACCCACCAAGCCAGTGGGTGCGCTTTGAAAGGGTTCGCCCAAGTGCAGTGAGATTTGATGGCCGAAGAAGTCAAAGTCCACCCAAGTGTCAGTGGACCGGCCCTCCACACAACCCAAGGAGCCCACGTAGAAGGTGCGCGCCACATCCAAGTCGCGAACGTTAAATGCCAAGTGAAAGATGGGTTTCATGATGCAATGCTAGCAGACGGACGGGATGCTTGTCACGTTTGGGTGAGTGATCTTGGACAAGAAGACCGGATTCTTGCAAGAAATTCAACCCATTGGGCTCATAATAAGCGCATGAATTTCAAGTCACAGAGTTGAGTTTGAATCAATGCTCTGCAACTCTTCTAAACGTTAACCCAGTGTCTGCAAAAACGCGGAACACAAATCTTTTTAAAGACCGATCAACATGAAAACATTTTGCTCAAAAGTAAGTCCAGCCCTTCAAACCGTTCTCAACAGTTTATTGTCCATTTGCCTAATGGGTTGCTTTGCCATGAGCACTGCTTGGGCTCAAGTGAGTGTCAGTGGCGCTTGGGCAAGACCCATCGTGGCGGGCCAAAAGGCTACGGGTGCATTCATGACCATCACATCAGCCAAGCCCTTGAGTTTGGTGAAAGTGAGTTCGCCTCTAGCAGGCGTGGCCCAATTGCACAGCATGAGCATGGAGGGCAACACCATGAAAATGGCACCCGTTGCCGAGATGAAACTCGAACCTCAGGTGCCCCTTCAATTGGCACCAGGAGGCTATCACTTGATGCTCATGGATTTGAAACCTGAATTTGCCAAAGCGACGTCTGTGCCAT
>Ga0208618_1001157_pt1 | contig 10643 bp, 4 predicted proteins | sample CryBogCBE18Jul08_FD_184585 | JGI IMG/M metagenome (GOLD analysis project Ga0208618, IMG submission 184585) | Freshwater microbial communities from Crystal Bog, Wisconsin, USA - CBE18Jul08 (SPAdes) | ecosystem: Environmental > Aquatic > Freshwater > Lake | place: Crystal Bog, Wisconsin, USA...
ACTTTCCTAAAGTTATATAAGAATTAGCTAAGTAAAACCACGTGTCAGCTACGTTTTGATTTATCTTTAAAGATTCATTAAATTGAGCAATCGCCTCACTCTGTCTTCCTAAATTACTTAAACAAAGTCCTAAGTTTGTACGGTAAACCCAGCTACTCGGAACAAGCTGCACCGATTTTTCATATAGATTAGCGGCCTCTTGTGTATGCCCAACCCCCATCAAGAGTAATGCTAAATTGCTATAAGCATCAGGAAAATTAGGAGCATACTTTATCGCTAGCTGATAGCACTCAAGAGCATCTTGTTTACGCCCCAATACCATATAAGCATTCGCCAAATTATTTAATGCCTCTACAAAATTAGGCATTAACTTAAGCGCAAGTTTATAGTGTTCTATTGCTTCTTGCGTCCTACCTACACCTGCTAGTGCAATTGCAAGATTGTTCTCATTTTGAGGAGAGCCAGGCCTTAAGGTGACGGCAAGTTCTGCGTGCTCGATTGCTTCTTTATAATGGCCAGTCTTAATCAATACACCGCACATATTACTTTGTGCATCAGGATAATTTTTCCTAATATTAATAGCAGCTTGAAATTGATCTGCTGCCTCAGCAATACGACCTTGATTAAGCCAAATAGCTCCTAAATTATTATGAGCCATCCAACACGAAGGATTACGAGCTATCGTAGCTTTATATAGCGTTTCTGCATCACTATAAATACTACACTGGTTCCATGACAAAAAGCCCATGAGAGCAATAAGTACACCTCCTATTGCGGACGCCATTCCTCGATTCTCGTGGCTTAAACGATTAAATCCGATTGTAATGACTGCACACAGAGGAACCAAAACACCTATACTTCCCAAGTACTGAAAATGATCTGCCACATAGGAAAACATAAATGGATAAACGTTGGCAAATCCAAGCACGGGAAACAAAGTGCCACAAAAAAAGAGAAAACCAGCCAAAGGAGCACGTGAGTAAGTATCAGATACCCTACCATTAAATCCTTTAACCGCTATTCTTAGTAAAAACACTAAGACAACTAAAATACCAAGTGTATAAATATAATCGAATGGATTATAGGCACTTAAATTCCAGTGCTCATATATAAAAATCAAATTAACAGGCCATAGCAGTTTTCCAAAATAAAACCATAAAACATGACCTGCGAGTAATACACGAGTAACAGGAGTTAAGTTTACTGCACTTAAATAGTCAGCACCTTGAGCGCCAATATACACACGCTCAACCCATGCTGTAAAACAGCCTCCCGCTATACCTAGAATAAAAAATGGAATTAAAGGAACTACATCTTTACTCCACGAAATACGTCCATTTTTCCACCATAATACTACAAGAAGTGCAGCTGGCAAAGTGGCCGTAACGGTTTTAGAAAGAAGCGCCAAAACAAATAGCCCTAAGGCTATAAAGTATAATTTACGTACTTTTTCAGTAAGGTACTTTAAATAGTACAAAGCTGTAGCAAAATAGAATATAGCTGAAATGGTATTCTTCTGCTCTGTTATCCAAGCAACCGATTCAACGTGAACAGGATGCAGCGCAAACACAAAGCCTGCCAACCAAGCACCCGGCAACTCTAACTTGCGCAAAACCGCAACTAACAGAAAAGCAACACACGTATGAAGTAAGATATTAACGACATGGTAGTAGGATGCAGCATCGCCCCAGAGAGCATGCTGAAACCAAAATGCGCTATGTACTAAAGGATAATATTGCTGTGTAGCACCGAGCTTAAACCAAATAGCCCATAATCCATCTAAAGATCTTAGCGCCTCTTTTGTAACATGAGCATCATCATCCCATATAAAGCCTCCTCCTATTGCCTGCCAATGGGAGAATAACGTCGCCAAAAATAATAACGCCCCACGCCAAAGATTTCCTACATCAAGGGTAATATTCCAAGAACCCTCCGAAACCTCTTCTTTTGCCATGGACTGCTGATTACTTAATTCGTTCATGTTTAAAATTTTATGGTATTTAGATTTTTAGGGATACCCCTCTTGAAGCAATCTTTCTTTTAAAAACATATTAGCTCAATCTAAATATTTGCTAATTGCTAATAATAAATAACTTACAAATTTTTAATAAGTAAAAAATCTAATCTGTATCCTATTTCAAAAATCCCTCAGTGCGATCTACTATAAATTTAGGCCTTCCTCTAACTTCTTCATAAATTCGTCCGATGTATTCACCAAGAATACCAACACTTATCAGCTGAATTCCGCCCATAAATAGAATTAAAATAACAAGCGTTGGATTCCCTATTGGGAAGTTAAAGCCTCGTAGTTTCATTACGAGATAAACGACCGCAATAATGAAAGAGAAACCAGCAATCAAAAATCCCAACTGTGTACTCAAGGTTAGTGCATAACTTGAAAAACCAAAGATACCGTTAAAACCAATCCGCAAAGAACCAACAAAACGGTTATAATTCGTATCACCGGCAAAACGCGCTGGTCGATCGAAAGGAATTAAGCATTGCTTAAAACCAACTACGGCAACCATACCACGCAAAAACCCATGGCTTTCTTTTAAACTTAATACATGGGTGAGTGCACGTCGAGATAGCAATCGAAAGTCACCGGTGTTCATAGGTATTTCAACATTAGCGATTTTCTTGATCACAGCATACCCTACTTTTGCAACCATCCGTTTAATCCAGGGCTCGCCTGTACGCTGTCGACGCTGAGGTAATACTACATCATATCCTGACTTCCACTTATTCACCATTTCAGGAATAAGTTCAGGTGGATCCTGAAGATCTACATCCATGATAATAGCCGCATGCCCCGTGCTATAGCTTAGCCCTCCTAACGTTGCCATTGGCTGACCAAAGCGTCTTGAAAATTTAACGAGTTTTATGCGTGTATCTTTAAAATTCTCATCACATATAATTTGCTCCGTATTGTCAGGCGAGGGATCTAAAGCAAAAATAATCTCGTAGTCTTCAGTAACTTCACTGAGTACGTCCTTAACACGACGCAAAAATTCAGGAATGTTTTTTTCTTCCTTATAAACCGGAATAACTATACTCAAAAGCATACGTTATAAAAGCGGAAGATCGCTTGCAGGAGCAAGTCTTTTGGTTAAAACTAGAATACTCCTGCCTTAGGGATAAAGTATTAAAAAGAAACATGAATCTTATGTCTTTAACTACACGTTCTGCCTTAATTCTAAGTTTAATTATTACAATCATCTCTAAAGCAATAGCCCAAAGTACTACCCCAGTTTATACGACACCCTATACCTTCACAACATTAGCTGGACAAAACAGTAATGACTATATGGATGGGACTGGAGCCCAGGCTTTATTTAACCAACCTTCAGGAATAGCCGTTGATGCAGCAGGTAATGTATACATAGCGGATTCTTATAATTACGTAATTCGAAAAATTACTCCCAGTGGAGTAACCAGCACTATCGCAGGTAAACCCGGAATATCTGGTAATACAGATGGGGTTGGTAATAGTGCGAGTTTCGGTCAAGTACAAGGTCTAGCCATAGACAGTTCAGGAATTCTTTATATAACAGATGTCACCTACAATACTGTTAGAAAATTGACATACAGTGCAGGTATATGGAATGTATCAACCTTGGTTGCCTCAAATGCTGGTTTAAATAAACCCTATGGAATTGCTGTTGATACTTCTGGCAATATCTACGTCGCAGATACAGGTAATTTAGTTATTAGAAAAATATCTCAATCAGGAAGTATAACCACATTAGCTGGATATTTAGGAAGGCTTGGCGGAACTGATGGATCGGGTACAGCCGCCACATTTTCTGGTCCACTAGGAATTACTACAGATTCAGCAGGTAATATTTATGTTGCCGATACTGGTGGAGATACCATCAGAAAAATAACTCCAACTGGAACTGTAACTACTCTCGGGGGATTTGTAGGTGCACCTGGGTTCCTTGATGGCCCTTTAAATACCAACGCATCTCAATTCAGTCACCCCTATGCTATCGTAGTAGATACTAAAAATAACATTTATGTATCAGACGGCAGTAATAACTCTTACATACGTCAAATTAGCTCATCAGGTATCGTAAGCACGATAGCTGGTAGCAACTTTTTAGGAAGCAATGATGGAACAGGTAATCAAGCCAGCTTCTCCCAAGTGTTTGGTATGACCCTTGACTCACAAGGTAAACTATACGTGTCCAATTCAGGTATTGGCACTATACGTATAGGAACAGCAGCAAGTTTAAATAGTCCACCAGTCATTACGCTGAATCCTTCTAACCAAAGTGCTTCACTAGGATTTGGTATAACCCTACAAGTTCAAGCGACAGGTAGCGGCAACTTGACCTATCAGTGGTACCTAAATGGCAATGCTCTCACGAATTCAAGTACCATTAATGGCGCAAACAACCCTACTTTAATTATTTCAAATTTTAACTCTGCTTTAGTAGGTCAATATTACGTTACTATAACCAATGCCTATGGCTCAGTAAAATCATCGATGGCTAGTGTTGCGATTCCTGTTGTTATAACAACGCAACCTATATCTCAAAATGCCGTACTAGGCAGCACAGTCACCTTTACCACTGCAGCAACTGGCTCAAGCCCTAGCTATCAATGGTATTTAAATGGTACTACTATTCCTGGAGCTACTTCTGCATCCTATACAGTTTCAAATATACAAGCCACTAATGCAGGAATATATACAGTATCTGTATCAAATATCCTTAGCACAGTCACAAGCCAAGGAGCTACATTAACCATTCTGAATCCGCTTATTTCTACTCAGCCGCAGTCTCAAACAGGCAGTATTGGTGGTTCGGTTACATTTAATGTTAAAGCAACGGGAGCGGGCCTAACATATCAGTGGAATCTAAATGGTACACCAATCGCAGGAGCTAACTCCTCAAGCTACACTATTACCAACTTGCAATCCACAAACGCAGGGTCATATGCCGTAACCATCACCAATTCATTTGGAAGCATAACCTCAACTCTAGCCGTACTTACTCTAGGTAACAATCTTGGACGTTTGATTAATCTATCCGTACTTACTCTTGATGGACCAGGTAGCCAGCTACTTACGGTGGGATTCGTAACAGGAGGCTCAGGGACAACAGGGTCTCAAAATCTACTCATTCGGGCTACAGGTCCAGCTATAGCTTCATATGGTGTCCAAAATACACTTATGGACCCATCACTCACAGTATTTAATGGCTCTACAGCTATAGCAACTAACGACAATTGGGCATCTACAGCACTAAATCAAAGTTCAGTTACTGCTGCAGATTCAACCACTCAAGCATTTCCTTTAACTGATCCTACCAGCCTAGATTCAGCACTCGTTGTAAACTTACCAACAAATGGTTACACTATACAAGTAGCGGGCAAAGGTACCTCGACAGGTAACGTTTTAGCAGAAATCTATGATGCAACAGCCACAGGATCATACTCAAGCACAAGTCCTCGCCTTCTTAACGTGTCCTGTTTGCAACAAGTTCCCCAAAACGGTCTATTATCTGCAGGATTTGTAATAGGAGGAAATACTCCCCTTACAGTCCTTATACGAGCAAGCGGTCCGACGCTAAGCACCTACGGCGTATTAAATGTAATGCCAGATCCATCACTTACCGTTTTTACAGGAACCACACCAATAGCTACAAACTCTGGTTGGGCTTCAACTTCAACTAATCAATCGGCTGTACTGACAGCTGAGGCTAGAGCAGGCGCATTTACTTACCCTAGCACAACTAGCCATGATGCCGCCACCGTGTTAACTCTCAATCCTGGAAGCTATACGGTGCAAGCAACAAGCTCTAGCGGAACAGCAGGATTTACTCTAATTGAAATATACGAAGTTCCTTAATCTCAGACGTTTAAGTCTTAGTTACTTTCTACGGATATGAGTTGATAGGCTTTATTTCTGTTATCAGGAGATGGGATTGTAAAAGATTTATCTGACTCAATTGTAATGTTGCGTAGTGTAAATCCAACTGGGGCTGGGACCTTAATAATATTAGTACCTGGCGCTAAAACATAGATTTGAGCACTTCCACCATCCATGGAAATTCTAATCGTATTGGTGGCTGGTAAATGTCTCCAGCCGGGATAGTCGATTTCAAATACTACTGAAGAAGCATCTGGAAAAACTGGTAGTTGAATAGCAGAATTCTTGTCTGCCCACCCGTCTGATAAGTCAATTCCTGTTGTGTAGGGTCTATTTGTTGTAGGACGAGAGAAATCAAACTTCGTATTGATTCTATTAGATCCAAGCATGTTCTCTTTTGATGCTAAATCGTTGGATTCAACAGAAACCAAGCAACAGGATCTTTGCCTGCTATCAGGTGGCGGCAAGTCTAGCAAATGATCTGAATGAATTTTAACTCGGTGCATAGATACACCCTTACGAGCTAAGACCACCAGCCTGTTTCTACCTTGTTTAAGGTGATAAGTAGAAGCTGAAGAATCATCAAGGCTTATACTAATCGAAGTTTCTGTAGGAATATTCCACCATCCAGGATAATCAACTTCGAGTATTATACCTTGAGATTCTTCGGATACGGGTACATCAAAAACCGCATCATGACCAATCCATCCATCAAGATCAATACCTTGAAAAGGTGGTTTAGGAGCTGTAGGACTACTGAAGTCTATTTTTCTGATATTAACGATACGCAAAGATTTTAAAGTAGCTGAAACTACACGATCATCTCCTTTAGCTAAAAGTCCATGGGTAGAAAACGAGAACCTTAAATCTGTTTTATTTGAGGGATGCTTAATCGGTAGTAGCCAATCATAATCTGCAGGCATGACTGGTAGTGAAATCATGGTATCATTATTCACAGTAACCTTTAAGTCACTAGGACTGCGATATCCCTGTAAGTCCTTCGGCACTTGTAATCTTAGTCGTATAACATCTCCAGGATGTGACTCTCCTAATACAATATGTGAGTCTGGTGAAAACCATCCATCCTCATAGATACCTGAAAACTCTAGAGAATTCGCTTTAACAATATCTGAAGGAAAGTTTTCTATTCGTGTGGGTCTAACAAGCTTTTGATAATCTTCGGCACTTATCACGGATATGTCTCTTCCATAACTCACAAGCCACCGATAGTCTAAAGGAATATTGCGATTATACAGAGCCTTTAAACCCGAACGCACTGAAGGAAATGGTCGAGGTTTTTCGCCAAAATCAATAGCTAGATAATAAGAATCACCTACCTTTAGTGGCTTTATAGGCCCTACAAAAAGATTAGCTGCACCAGATCCGACAAAAGGTATTGATAAATCTTCTAGTCCTCTAAGTACAGCAGTAGTGGACCATTCCTTTCTATCTGCTGGCATTAATGTCTTAGATGCTGCAATTCTTAAGTATAATTCATCAGTTGGCTTCTCTACTCTTAACAGCATAAAACGACCCATCGCATTTGTCATAACCGAGGGATCATAATAATCATTCTCCTGTTGATAAAATGATATGATTTTTCTATCCCCCAAGTAATAATGACTTCCAAGTGAAGAATGTATGAATATTAGTAAATTCTGCACACTATCCACAGGCTTAACTACAAAAAACGAATCGGCACTACTCTGATCGGAGTGAAATTTATTAAACAAATTACGATCTGATGTTAAACTCAGGTACTGAGTCGGTTTTCTATCAGACTTTGGCTCAGAGAAATCTGCTCCGAAAGCGTGACCTGACTTATAAAGCAGTTCGTTTCTAGCACTCATTAAAATACGCGCATCCTTATACACGTTGCGATAGGGATAAAATCGCATGAGTGGCCAATCATCATTAATCAAATATGCACTAACAGGAAAAAGGTCCCTGCTTGGGAACTTAAGATACCCTCCACGGTAGATTTCACCTGCAAGCTTAGCAGCAATAATATTATCTATGCTACTTAACCAATACTCACTTGGTTTTGGCGGCGCTGGAGGTTTAACTAATGCAGCAGATACATTTTGAATTTCTGCTACAATGACACCACCCTTACCTGCAGATGAACGTGTATAAGCTATATCTACATGTAACATCGCACCCATAATAAGCAAAAATGTTACAGCATAAACGACTCTAGGTTTAATCTTATCCAAGAGGTATACTATAGCAGCCATAAGCGCTGGCTGCATAAACATAGCCATTTTATATGTACCGAAGTCGTTTCCGGACTTAAATAACGTAAGACCAAAGACTATCTGAATAGCGAGCAATATAGCGTATGGATAACCTTTAAAAGCATGCTTTAGAGCTATAAACCCTACACAAAATAAAAGGAGGGCTCCTATAAATACGAAAATTGACCCCAAGGGTTCAGGTACATCGGCATTTAATGCCTGTAATCCAAACAGAGCAGACAGACCAGAAGGAATGAGAAAAAACGGAAAAAGAGAAAGAGCTAAATCAGTTTTTCTAAGACCACCTACCAACTGATTAGACAGTGAATATATATAGGAAATTAAATTATACCTTAACAATAAGATAAAACCTATCAGTACATATTCATACAAAACTACTCTCGATCCTGATAAGGATCTACTTAGAAAAAGCTCTATAAAGAAAAAACCAACGATGGAGATTACTGCAAAAGGTGTTACCTCGGGATAGAACATAGCAATTGCCGAGGCAATAATCGCAATAGGTATTGCGTTTAATGCTATATTTAATCGCGACTTTTCTTTAGTCGCCGCAGTAAGTAAACTAATAAGCGCCAACATGAGACTTAGACCACCAACTTGCGCAATTAGCTGATAAACAACACTGAATACAAAAAGTGGGCTAATAGATAATACGAAGGCTGCTATATATGCTTTTTTTCGATACCTGTTTTTATGCAGGACTAAAGCAGCTAAAGAAGTAACCTGTACACAAGCTAAGGCTATGATAACAGGCATAAATACCTGTACTGTCCTCAGTTTTGTAACAGTTGATAACCATGACAATTGATGTTCTGCTCCAAATCTAACCTGGGCTGGAACATGCATAAACCAAAAGTACTGTGTATAATCCGTCCCAACCAATTCAGCTACAGTAGGAGATCTATAAAATCCAAATGCCTTGAATCTATCGCCAGCAAGACAGTAATTAATAAAATCATCCGTAACAAAGCTAATCCAATTAAAACCAAGATGCAAAGCAGGCCAACCTATCAAAATTATACAAAAACTTAAAATAAAAGCTACGACTCGAAGTTGCCGAAATGGTACTGTAATTGAACGGCGTAAATATACAAAACAAGCAAAAACTGTGATGATTCCAGTTATACACCATGCTGAATCCTTGATAGGTATACCTGCCTGATTTACCAGCATAAGCAGAACTACCATACTAGCTAAGCCTAAGGCTGGTGATAAAAGCCATACCCTTAAAACACCTAAATTAGTATTAAAAAAGGCAAAAACTGCACGACCAGCCAAAGTCCAAAATAAAAATATTAAACAAACAAGGACTAATGATATCATATCAAATTTAAGCTAAAAGTAGCTATCGGCAATATTTGCATAGATATAATCTGTATCGGCTTATATTATAATTCAAGCAGAGGTTTTTGAATGAATTACTCTATATAATTGTGATGCTATTTAATCCAATAAACTAGCAATTATAAATAAGATGTTTAATTTCATATTAAATGAATAAATTTTATGATCTGTTTCACGATTTTTATAAGAATCGTGACCTTATTATACAATTCACCAAACGAGAAATAGAACTTAGACATAAAGGAAGTAGATTAGGTCATCTATGGGCCCTTATTACTCCTAGTATGATGCTAAGTTTATATTTTTTCGTTTTTGGACTTCTTTTTGGAGGTAGATTTGGTGTTTTGCCTGAGGAAAATTTCTACGATTTTGCTTTAGCCCTATTTGTTGGAATCAGTCTTTTTCAGGTTATTGCTGATAGTATTACAAGTTCTCCTAACCTAATTGTAAACCAACCTAATTTTGTTAAAAAAGTTGTTTTCCCGCTTCAAATACTCTCTTTATCAAAAGTACTATCTTCTTTGTATTTTAGCATATTAAGTCTAGGTATTTGTATACTTTTGTCCCCTCTAGGACATGGTCATTTAAGTTTAAAGCTATTATTATTACCTATCGTCTTAATGCCTCTTGTTTTCCTTTCACTTGGAATTTCTTGGGGCCTTTGCTCTATCGGTGTATTTATACGCGACATAGAACATACGACAGCATTTATAGCTACAGCCGTCATGTATAGTAGTGCTATTGTTTATTCTATTAATAGAATACCAATACAGTTTTCTAGAATTTTAAGATTTAACCCTTTAGTTAGTATAATAGACCTAGCTAGGTCTATTATTCTCTGGAACAAGTCAGTAGACTTTAAAATTCTAGGGTATGATTATTTCATATCTCTCGTTGTACTAGCTATAGGTTATTTGCTTTTTAAGCGTTTAAGGCCGTATTTTGCTGAAGTTATTTAACTTCAATTTGATAAGGTAAACGTACAATTCCATGTACTACCTCATCATCTGGACTTGATAAAACTTCTATAATCACTGCATTAATCAAACGGTGTCCAATTGATTTATCATAATTACCAGCACCACAACCTAAATCTAAGGTATATTGTCCAGGACTTACATTAAGTTGAAAACGAATTCTTACATATACGAATTGATTGATAG
>Ga0208618_1001163_pt1 | contig 10595 bp, 12 predicted proteins | sample CryBogCBE18Jul08_FD_184585 | JGI IMG/M metagenome (GOLD analysis project Ga0208618, IMG submission 184585) | Freshwater microbial communities from Crystal Bog, Wisconsin, USA - CBE18Jul08 (SPAdes) | ecosystem: Environmental > Aquatic > Freshwater > Lake | place: Crystal Bog, Wisconsin, USA...
GACTCCATGTACCAAGAAATGTCCCTAGTCGTAGCGTTCACAGTTGTTAATGGGCTGTTTCATATGCCGCTTGCTCTAGTGCAAACGTTCCATTTAGAGGAAAAATTTGGCTTTAACAAAATGACTTTTGGTTTGTGGGTCAGTGATTTATTAAAAGGTATTGCGGTTGGAAGTGTTTTAGGCTTGCCTATTTTATGGCTCATCCTTAAATTGATGAATGTGGGCGGGATTTACTGGTGGGCCATCGCTTGGATCAGTTTGGTGGCATATCAACTTTTTGTGATGTGGATAGCACCTAATCTGATCATGCCTTTGTTCAATAAATTCACCCCTCTTGAAGACGAGACACTCAAATCAAAGGTCACAGACTTAATGACCCGGGTTGGTTTATCTGCCAAAGGATTTTATGTAATGGACGGAAGTAGAAGGTCTGCTCACTCTAATGCATTTTTCACTGGAATGGGATCCAACAAGAGAGTGGTTTTCTTTGATACCCTTTTGAAACAGCTCTCCCTAGATGAGATGGAGGCTGTGCTCGCACATGAACTTGGACACTTCAAACTTCATCACATTCCAAAATTGATGATCAGTAGTTTTTTGGTGAGTTTAGTTGGACTGGCTGCGCTTGGATATCTTTCAGAACAAACTTGGTTCTACACTGGGCTAGGGGTCGTGCCAAATTTGTCAAGTCCTAACGATGGTCTTGCGCTTATCTTGTTTTTGGAGTTTGTGCCTTTGGTCACATTTCTGTTCTCCCCTCTCATGTCAGCGAGATCTAGGAAGTTTGAGTTTGAGGCAGATGCGTTTGCAATGCTGCATGCAAATCCACTCAGCTTGAAAAGTGCGCTTCTCAAACTTTATCAAGACAACTCCTCAACCCTGACTCCTGACCCACTTTTTGTAAAGTTTTATCACTCTCATCCACCCGCTTCACAGCGACTTGCAAAATTAGAATCTTAGAACTTTGCTAAATACCTCTTTAAGCTTAACTCAATGACCCAATCAGGACTGGTTACATCCACTCATGGGCGTCACGCAGTGGTGGAGAGTCCCGATGGATCAAAGAGGATTTGTCACTTTAGGGGCAAGAAAAATCAGGTTGTAGTTGGAGACTTAGTAAATTGGAGTACCTCTGAGGATGCTGGAATCATAGAAAGTATCCAATCTCGACGAAACCTCTTTTACCGCAGCGACGAGATGAGGACAAAGTCTTTTGCTGCGAACATCGATCAAATCGTAGTCCTAGTTGCAGCTGATCCAGACTTCTCTGAGGACCAAATATCCAGAGCTCTGATTTCAGCGAATTCTCAAAAAATTCCAGCCTTCATTGCTCTAAATAAAGCAGATTTAACAGATCCTTTCAATAAAGCTTTAGAAAAACTAAAATATTATCCACAGATGGGCTATGAGGTGCTACCTCTGACACTCAAAGGTTCAGAGGAACTTTCTCATGAATTTACCAAACGATTGGAGGGGAAAATTTCTTTTATTATGGGTCCATCTGGCGCAGGTAAAAGCACTTTGATCAACAAACTGGTTCCCTTGGCTGATGTGTTAACGGGTGAAATCTCAAGAGCTCTGCAGTCTGGAAAACATACGACTACGGCAACCACTCTTTACTGGATGTCGAACGCGAGAAAAAGCGCATTAATTGACTCCCCCGGCTTTCAAGAGTTTGGACTCAATCATATTGAGCCCCGTGATCTATGTACTCTCATGCCAGATCTTAAAGAGTACGCTACGGGATGCAAGTTTTACAACTGTACTCACCTTCACGAACCGGGGTGTGTAGTTCGAGCACAAGTTGATTTAGGCGTAATCAGCACGAAACGATATAAAATTTATGCTCAGCTTTTTGAAGAGCTATCACGAACACACTATTAGGAGAAAGAGATGTGTAGATGGGTTGCTTATGCTGGTGCAGAGATTTACCTTGAAGATATCATATTCGACCAAGATTATTCGATAGTTCAACAAAGTTTGTCAGCCAGAGAGTCAATTTGGAGCACCAACGGGGATGGGTTTGGAGTTGCGTGGTACTCCGATAAGCCGACTCCTGGAATATTTAAAGACATTCTTCCTGCATGGCATGACCAAAACCTGAGGTCAGTGGCGGCGCAGATCAAATCTAGACTGTTTTTCACACACGTAAGAGCCACTACAGGAACGTCAGTTGCAAGGAGTAACTGTCATCCATTTAATTATGAGAATTGGCTTTTTATGCACAACGGTTCAATAGGTTATTGGAATGAATGCAGAAAAGAAATTGAGTCCCTAATTCATCCTGAATACTATCCTCACAGACAAGGTGTCACAGACAGCGAGGCATTATTTTTGATCGCGTTATCAAATGGTCTAAAAGATGATCCTGTCAAAGCAATGAGAAAGTCTATTCGAAAAGTTTTGAAAATAATGAATCAAATCGGCAACGCTGAACCGTTGAGAATTTCTGCGAGTTGTACAGATGGAAAGAAAATTTGGGCATTTAGATTCTCAAGTGATCACCAATCTCCTACTCTTTACTACGGATCGCCCAAGACGCATGCTGAAGTTTTTTTTAAAGATCAAATCAACACCATTTCCTCAGAGCCCTCAGATAATGATGCTGATCATTGGCACACCGTGGATGAAGATAGCTATATTGTTTGGTCTAAAGGGCGAGTAGAAGTGTTAAAACTCGAAATATAGTTTGAACAACCGCTGTTCTAAAAAGCTTAGATCTTTTATGAGATTAGCCAAATAATCTGGACAAACTAAATAAAGCCAATATAAGCATCCACATAACGACGCCTCTCCATAGCAGACCTACGACAGATTTAAGATGTCCAATTTGTGGAGTTTGACCTAAGATAGGCTCGTTAGGTTGTTCCTCACCACTGTCCTTGAGTGTTTCTTTTTGAAGTGGCGTGACCCCCAACTCAATGTTGAGCGCACCCGCAGTGGCCGCGAGTATCACCGCATCATTGGTTTTTTCGTAACGATTAAGATGAAAACGCCAAGCATCAATTGCCTCTTCAAAATTACCCACAATTGCAAAGGTAACTGCAGTAAGTCTTGAGGGTAACCAGTCAATATAAAACCACACCTGCCTCGACAAATTAAGCAATGCCTCACTGCTGATGATTTCTTCTCCTTCTGTGAGATCTTTTTGTTCTGTCCAAATATATAAGAGCATCTCACTTAGCCTGTAAAGTACTGCACCAGCTGGACCAAACCCCATGAATGCCAAGATGCAATACCAATAAAGGACTCCAAATACATGTCGATGCGCTGCAACCACAGAGTGTTCAATCAAAACGCGAATTAGTGTCGAGGATTTCCAAACCTTTGGTCCTAATCTTTGCCATGCGGTCAATAAATCGGCAGCCTGTTGCTCATCTCCAGACTCCAAAGCGTCCCGTATTTGCGTAAAGTTATGACTAAACTGCCTAAACCCCAGGCATACATATAAGACTGCGACGCTCCATATCAAGCCCAAAAACCAACTACCCCAACTTATCAGCGCCCAATATACTGCGGCGACCAATACGGTGGGTAAAAATCCGGCAAGACTCCAGGCTGCAAGCGCTTGTTTCTCTAAACCAGCATCTAAATGCAAACGAATCCACTGTCCGGACTTTGCTACTTGCTGGTGTAACCAGGAATAGTAGCCAAAGGGCCTGACTTGTTCGATCAGAAAAGCAAAAAGCAGAGATAAAAAGCTCATGCTCACATAATAACTATTCAAGGGTTAAAAAATCAATTTTTAATTAAAAAATGATAAAAATTTCTAATTATTCCGGCTGTAACACCCCAAATAAAGCGCTCTTGCTCAGCGTCCTTGTAGGGCATAGAGAACCATTCTCGACTTCTACCGTCTAGCTCTCTTGAATGACGACGATGGTGAGCAGGGTTCATTAAAAACTCCAAAGGCACCTCAAAAACTTCAGTGACTTCGTGCTCGTTAAGTTCCAAGGACATATGGGGACTTATCAAACCCACTACGGGTGTAACCAAATATCCAGTGCCAGTCAAATACTTTGGCATGACGCCCATGATCTCTACAAAATGAGAATCTAAACCAATTTCCTCCTTAGCCTCTCGAAGTGCAGTTTCAACCTCCGAGGCGTCTTCCCTGTCGACACGGCCGCCTGCGAAGGCTATTTGACCTGAATGTTTTCTAAGCTTAGCAGAGCGCTGGGTTAATAAAACGCTTGGTTTAGATCGCTCAACGATTCCAAATAAAACACTTGCGGGTATTTGTTGACTTGGATCTATTTTGGAATCAAACCTGGAGTAATCTCCAAAAGACTCTGGTTTTCCGTTTAAAGGTTTTTTAAATACCTCACGCAAGTAATTGACCTGCAACTTGTCAGCAGATACAAATGGAAGATGCGAGTCAACACCCATCACAGGATGTTGACTCGCATCAAAGTCTTTGTCTTTTATAAGGTTCTTATCGGGGTATGAGGATTCACCTGGTGCAATCACAATCGAATGCCCAAAAGATCTAATTAAAAATCACACCCCAGCCAATACTCAAGCTTGTTGAGCTTGAACGGATGCTTTGCTAACTAACTTCTCTTTAATACGTGCAGACTTACCGCTACGATCACGTAAGTAATAAAGCTTAGCACGGCGAACATCTCCGCGACGCTTGACTTCAATTGAAGCAATTAAGGGACTGTATGTTTGGAATGTACGCTCTACGCCTTCTCCGCTAGAGATTTTACGAACAGTAAAACCACTATTGAGTCCGCGATTGCGTTTAGCAATCACAACACCTTCAAAAGCTTGGAGCCTTTTGCGAGTTCCCTCAACAACGTTGACACTAACTATTACGGTATCGCCTGGTGCGAATTCAGGGATAGTTTTATTGAGTCTTGCGATCTCTTCTTTTTCAAGTATTTCAATTAAATTCATGGATAGCCTCAAAATAGATCGTGGTCGCGCAACACAAAAGGCTCGGAATCCAAAGTCATATGTGACTTAAAGAACTAAGCGGCCGACCAGAGGATCAGAGCCGTAAATTATAACCCTTATTAACCAATAAAACAATTAATCTCTTTAGAAATCAACGGGTTGTGATTGATACAGATCCTGGGGAGCCTAGGGAAAATTGAAGGCAGATTTGCAATCGGCAAATTGATTACTATATTACTAATTTATTTTTGATTTTTTAAGACGCTCTATGAGATCAGGTCTTTGATTTTGAGTAATTGCCAGAGACTGTTGTTTTCTCCATAACTCAATTTTCTCATGATGCCCGGACATTAACTCCTGCGGCACTAAAAGCCCCTCCCAAACTTCGGGACGCGTGTAGTGCGGGCAGTCCAAAAGTCCATCTAGTTTCTCATTAAAACTATCATATTGATGGCTCTCTTGGGTATTTAAAACGCCTGGTTGAAGCCTAGCCATTGCGTCCAAAAAAGCCATTGCGGGGATTTCTCCGCCTGAGAGAACAAAATCGCCAATACTAATAACCATGTCAACATACAGATCTATGAATCTTTGATCAACTCCTTCATACCTGCCGCAAAGAAGAATCGCTCCGTGGTCGTAAGACCAATTCTGAACAAACTGGTGGGTTAATGATTCTCCTGTTGGGGAGAAGAAAATAAGTGGGCTTTGAGTCCTGTTATCACCTCTGTCCGCCCTAATTGCTTTAAGACACTGCAGCAATGGTTCTGGCATCAGTACCATACCAGCACCACCCCCATAGGGTCTATCGTCAACCCTTTTGTAATTACCTTGTGCAAAATCTCTTAAGTTCCATAATTTGACTTGCATTAATTCAGACTCAAATGCACGTCGATTCACTCCTTGTTCCAAAAACGGTTCAAAGATAGATGGAAAAAGAGTTATGACATCAAATCGCACGGGTGGACAAAAGAGATTTTCAATGTATTTTCATGAGAGCTAGTCGTTAGGGTGGGGACTAAATTAGTAATCCAAGCCCCAATCTACCCATATTTTCTTAGCTTCAAGATCAACATTATCTATGTAAGTGCTGACAAATGGAATTAAAGTTTCTAATGTTTTACCGTTTTCTAACCTTGTAAGAACAATTACTGTTTGGGGTCCGGTACTAATTAAATCTATAACAGAGCCTAGTTCCTGAGATTCTCTATTAAGAACTGTTAACCCGATCAGATCAACCCAATAGTATTCGTCTAAAGCGGTGGTGGGGAAACTTGACCTGGGGACGAAAATTCTGGCCCCTTTCAGCTCATCAGCGGTTTCCGGGTTGTTTACTCCCTCGGCGGAAGCGACAATAGAGTCAGAATGTGATCTGGACTCTATTATTTTTAGTTTGACGGTTCCTTCAAATGGAGATTTGTTCTTGGTAGATGGCTGAAGAAGCCATCTCTTAGAACTAAAAACAGCCTCAGGATCACCACTGTAAGCGAATACCTTGAACCATCCTTTAATACCCCATGCACCAACTATTCGACCGACTTCGACTGCATCTGCTGGAAGCTCAGCAGCCTCGAAGTCAATAGCCATAGAGGTTGAACAATTTAAGCTGCTTTGTGGGCTACTTGTTTAATCAAACGCTCAACAGTAGGCGAAGGTTGTGCACCAACGCTTCTCCAATGCGTTAAGCGGTCTTGAGCAATACGCAAGCCTTCTTCGCCTTCTACAGCAGTGGGGTTGTAAAAACCAATACGCTCGATAAAACGCCCGTCACGACGAACACGCTTATCAGCAACAACGATATTAAAAAATGGACGACCTTTTGAGCCGCCGCGGGAGAGTCGAATGACGACCATAATGATTCCTTGGGGTGGGGATTTATCTATTCAGCGATTGAGACACGCAACTGAGCCACCCGGCCAGCGACATCGCCTAAACCGTTTATTATAGCTTTTTATAAAGAATATTACATCTCCCCTGATTCCGACCACCAAGACCCGCCATCTTTGCCAAGGGGGTGTGGCCTGTTCGCCACACTAGCCAAAGCTAAGGAATTAACTTCTTGTGCACAGACACTCCCATCGCTTTAAATGATAATGCAGGAAATAAATGCTTTCTTATGAAAAATAAAACCCTTGCTACATGGCTCACATTTCTTGGTGGTCCGTTTGGTCTTCACCGTTTTTACCTATTTGGATTTAAAGACTACTTGGGTTGGACAATTCCATGGATTACTTTACTTGGACTTTACGGCCTGCAAAGAGTTCAAGAATATGGATTAGATGATTTTTTAAGTTGGTGGCTGTTGCCCATATTTGGTTTCACCGCAGCCGCATGCTCACTCAATGCAATTGTTTACGGGTTAATGACCCCGCAGGCTTGGAATGCGAGATTCAACCCACAGCATGCGGTAGATCATCCCACAGGCAACACAAATTGGTTAACGATTGGAGCTATTGTCATAGCCCTGATGGTCGGGGCAACTCTTTTGCTATCTAGTTTTGCGTATAGTTTTCAAAGATACTTTGAATACCAAATAGAAGAAGCCCACAAAATGGCACTTTAAAATTATTGAACTATTCAATTAAATTTATTTCTTGAACTTGAACTTTTTCAAGCATTTCATCTGTCACCAATTCACTGGCAATAAATTTAAGTGGTAGCAGAACAAATGCTCTTTCTTGCCACCTTGGGTGGGGAACTTTTAGTCGGGGGGAGTCAATACTAGAACTACCGAAAAAGATCAAATCTAAATCGAGAGTTCTTGGTGCATTAACTGAGCTTCTAAGTCTACCGTGCTCTAATTCAATGCAGAGCATCAACTGAAGTAAATCCTCTGCATTCAATAGTGTCTCAACTTTTATTACAGCGTTGACGTAGTCTTCCCCGATGGCTTGATAAGGTTTTGATCGATAAAGAGGGGATTGATTGATTAATCTAACTCCATTTGCAGCGCTTAGCTCATGGATAGCTTTATTTACAAAGCCCTTAGAGTCCCCAAGATTTGACCCAATTGCTATAAAAGCAATCACTGGCAAATCTGATCTAAGCAGGAATTTACTGAGCATGATCTGCTATTTTTAGGACTCGTTGCTGGTTGGTGAAGGCGGTGTCGCAGCGTTAGTTGCAGAATTACTTCTTCGCCTGCGTCTTCTTTTGGGCCTACTTTGCTCGGCCCCCTCATCTGATCCAGGTCCTTCATTACTCAAGCCCGAGGCAATCGAATTTTTGATGGATGAATGCTCACCTGCATCCCCCAAAATAGGCAAACTTGAGCGCGGAGTTTGACGCGTTTTAATGGGATTTTTTTGTGAACGCTGATTACGCAAAAGCTCCTCTCTTTTATCCTCAATCATCAGCTCACGCTCATCTGGATAGGATGTACTAAAGGTCTCCCACCAATCAGCTAACTCAGTTGGTATCTCCCCTACTTTAGCCCTTAGTCTTAGAAAATCAAATGCTGCCCTGAACCGGGGTTGTTCAACAAGACTTAGTGGAGCTCTACCGGTTTGTTTGTCAAACCGAGTCTGCATACTCCAAATCTCTCTCATATCTGCTGCCAGTTTCCCGCGCCCAGAGACATCTCCAATACGAGAGTCAAAGACCCTGTCTATGGCCTCTTGCAAAGCGGGGAAAGAGGCGGTGTTGGCGCTGAAAGCTTGCCACCTATCCAAAACATCTGTCCAAAGTAGGCAACTCAAAAGAAAACTTGGCACGACTGGTTTGCCCTCTCCTACTCTCCTATCTGTATCCTCCAAGGCGACTTTCACCATAGGCTGATCAGATCGTTGGACCACTAAATCCAAAATAGGATAAATACCGATCTCAAGATCAAGTATTTTCAGTTGTTCAATACTTGCAATAGCGTGCCCCGTTTGTAAGAGCTTAAGGGTCTCATCAAACAAACGACTCGGTGGGACATCCTCAAGTAAGTTCACCATAGACTTTAATGGTTTCGCAGTTTGTTTTTCCAGCTTAAAGCCTAATTTACTGAGCTTTGCAACAAAACGAATGGCTCTGATAATGCGGACTGGATCTTCTCGGTACCTTAAACCAGGATCCCCAATCATTTTGATAACTCTTTTTTTGGAGTCTTCAAATCCACCGTGAAAATCAATCACCTCCTGGGTTAGGGGATCGTAATACATTGCGTTAACAGTGAAGTCTCTCCTTGTTGCATCCTCCTCAATAGGGCCCCAGACGTTATCTCTAAGCACTCGCCCGGATTCATCAACTGCGTGAGAAACACCTGCCAATTCCTTTTTACCAGATTTCTCATTTCCTGTAACCTGATGCGCCTGAGCGCTGTCTAAAAAAGCTCTAAAAGTAGAAACCTCTACAACTTCGTGCTCTCTTCCACGCCCAAACACAACGTGAACAATACGAAATCTACGACCAATGATAAAGGCACGTCTAAACAAAGACTTAACTTGCTCGGGGGTTGCATTTGTTGCAACATCAAAGTCTTTTGGTTTGATACCTAGCAGTAAATCTCTAACTGCCCCGCCCACAATATAAGCTTTATAGCCCTTGGACTGTAATGTTTCAACAACATCGATAGCTCGCTCGTCCACATTTTGTAAATCTATCTTATGTTCTTTTAGTGAGATGATGCGTTGAGTACCAAATTTCTTATCAAACTCTCGGCCATTTTTCTTAAGAAAACTCTTTTTGATGTGTGTATCAACTTGGTTCAAACCGGATCCGGACCTATTTGAGTCGTCATTTTTTCGGCGCCCCATAATGTGGTCAAATAATTTTTTAATCATAAAGAAGGAAATAAATCCAAAATAGGCCAACCCTTTTCCAACGCCCATATGCGTAATTTAGTATCAGGATTGGTTGCAACAGGGTGATTCACAGCGCTCAGTAAAGGCAGATCGTTTGTTGAATCGCTGTAAAAAGTAATGTCCGTATTCTCCCACTTGTAGCCCTTGTGGGCAAACCATTGCTCAAGCCGAGTCACCTTACCCTCTCTCATGGAGGGGACACCTTTGATTTTGCCATTGATCCAGCCTCTCTCATCAGTATCCAATTCCACTGCAATCAATTCATTTACCCCTAAGGCAGAAGCGATTGGTCGAGTCACGAATTCGTTGGTGGCTGTCACAATCATGACATGGTCGCCGGCATTTTGATGGCGCCTGATCAATTCAATGGCCTCTTCTTTAATAACCGGTTTAATGACCTCTCGCATGAATTTCTCATGAGCACGTGCTGCCTCTACAGGTCCTTTCAAGCGTATAGCCTCGGTTGCAAATTCAACATATTCATGAATATCAAGCGTGCCCCTTTGATAATCTGCATAGAACTGATCATTCTTCTCTTTAAATTGGTCGGGGTCTACCCAACCCAAATCTAGGGTGAACTCACCCCACGCATAGTCAGAATCAATAGGCAACAAAGTATGGTCTAAATCAAACAAGGTAAGCTTTTTCATTTTTTTATTTGATCATAAGTTTTAATATTCAATCTTGATCCAGCATAGATTTAAATAAAGGAATAGTTACTGCCCTCTTTGTTTGCAATGCGTAGGCATCCAACTCTTTTAAAAGTCTAATGAGTGTGCCTAAGTCTCTACTAAAGCGGCTCAGAATGTAATCTTCTAAATCCAAGCCTAGTTTTAATCCAAGTTCACTGGCATGTTTTTGTAATACCAATCTGCACCCCTGTTCGTTTAAAGGCAAAAGATTAAAGAC
>Ga0208618_1001164_pt1 | contig 10594 bp, 10 predicted proteins | sample CryBogCBE18Jul08_FD_184585 | JGI IMG/M metagenome (GOLD analysis project Ga0208618, IMG submission 184585) | Freshwater microbial communities from Crystal Bog, Wisconsin, USA - CBE18Jul08 (SPAdes) | ecosystem: Environmental > Aquatic > Freshwater > Lake | place: Crystal Bog, Wisconsin, USA...
ACCTAACCCGTCAAATACTTGCGCGTCTTTAATAAGAAGATCATTCATTTTGTAGTTTGTTTCGTAAAAATTTGATTAAGTTATATCCAAATATGAGGGATTAATATTTAAAAATTATTCTAATTTCCTTTTATAGGATGTGAAATACTAGTATTCACTAACTGAATAATCTGCAAACTAAGTGTCGATAACAAAGGGAGCAACCCATTATGCGAGGGGTTTCTCTATGAAATGTAGACTCTTGGGTATGCTAATATTGAGCAGTAATTTCGTTCAAATGCTATGTAAAAATTCTTAAAGCATTTCACTCTATCACTTCCTATTGTTCTCTTTGTTAACTTAAAACGTAAACAAATAAGAGTCACTTCAAAATGTTGCAAACTTTAAATTATCAAGAGTTGCCGGATTACGCTATTGATTTACGTACAAAAGTTCGTCAATTTTTAAAAGTCAATCTAAACTCCAGCGCACCTCGAAGAGCTAGGTCTTGGATGGGCTTTGATGCAAACTTTAGTAAAGCAATGGCTAAAGAAGGTTGGGTGGGCCTGACTTTACCTAAAGCTTACGGCGGTGCTGGTTTAGACCCCTATTCTCGTTATGTGATAGTTGAAGAGATGCTAGCAAGCGGAGCGCCTGTATCTGCGCACTGGATAGCAGATCGACAAAGCGGACCGTTAATCAACAGATACGGCAGTGAAGCTCAAAAACAATTTTACTTACCCAAAATTTGCCGAGCAGAAGCTTTTTTCTGCATCGGCATGAGCGAGCCTCAATCAGGATCGGATTTAGCGAGTATAAAAACAAGGGCAACACCTAGCGGTTCTGGCTGGATTTTGAATGGTCAAAAGGTATGGACCACTAACGCTCATCACTCGGATTACATGATTGCACTTGTTAGAACCTCTGGGACCTCAGAGGATAGACATAAGGGACTGTCTCAGTTCATTGTTGATCTTAGGGCAAAGGGTGTAACGATTCGACAAATTAAGGATTTAACTGGAGACTCACATTTCAATGAGGTATTTTTCGAAAATGTTGAGCTCTCCAACGAAACTTTAATTGGCAACGAGGGCGCTGGGTGGGAACAAGTAAATGCTGAGTTGGCGTTTGAGAGAAGTGGCCCAGAGAGGATTTATTCCAGCATTGTCCTCTTGGACACTTGGCTTAACTATTTGAAGCAACACACTTCTTTATCTAATTCACAGAACAATCAAAGGCTGGTTGGCAAAATACTCTCGCAACTCACAACGCTTAGGGGAATGTCGATTGCCACCACGGCAGAGCTTGTAAAAGGCAACAGTCCTGTACTAGAGGCCGCTCTTTTCAAGGATATGGGGACACTCTTCGAGCAAGAACTTATTCAGTGGATAGCAGATGCAATTGGGTCTGATGAGAACTATTTAGACAACATCTCATCATCACCTGAACTCTTTGCAACTCTTGCCTATACAACCCAAATTGCCCCCACATACTCTTTGCGTGGTGGCACACGTGAAATCTTAAGAGGCATGATTGCCCGTGGTCTTGGTCTTAGATAAAAATTATGGATCCATTATTTACCGACTCAATTGATAAACTATTTAGCACTCTAGCTAGTTATAAAGCCATACAGGAAATAGAGCTTAATGCAAATTCCACTGATTTATGGGCAACGCTGGAGGAGTCTGGGTTTGCTGATATTTTGGTGACCGAGGAGTTTGGTGGCGCGCAACTGCCCTGGGCTGATGCTTATTCAATGTTCGAATTATGTGGTCAATACGCGTTACCAGTGCCCTTGGGCATGACGGCATCTGCAAGGTGGCTGATGTCCCAAAACGGAATTGATCCCAAGATTGTGAGTGGCTCAATCACTATCTCTACACAATCTGAAACTTATACAGACATAAAAGATCTAAAAAGTCCTTTTACCCCATTTGGTCGAGTGGCCAATTGGGTCTTGATGAATCACGGCGATTCCTGCTATTTACTGCCTACCGAATCTGCAAATGTAGAGCCCACAGGGGTCTACGCCTCCCAGCAGGCCCATTTAAGTTGGCAGCATCTACCCAGTGAAGCGATAAAGATCGGCCCAACACAGGACCTTCGCGCATTAGCCAGTACAGTCACTACCGCTATGATGGCTGGGGCAATGTCAAAAGTTTTACAACTTGTTTTAACGCACGCAAATGACCGGGTCCAGTTCGGCAAGCCCATCAGTAAGTTTCAAGCCGTGCAACAACAAATTAGTGTTTTAGCTGAGGCCGTGCAAGCAGCCGCAATCACGGCACAAATGGTTTTTGCTCAAGGGCCAACAAAAGATAATTTGCTCATGATTGCTGCTGCAAAGGCAAGAATAAGCGAACTCGTCCCCTCGGTGAATGCTACTGCTCATGCGGTTCACGGTGCGATGGGAGTTACTGAAGAGTTTCATTTGCACTACTTCACCAGACGTCTGAATGAGTGGCGCTTAGATTACGGATCAGAGGGCTACTGGCAAAACAAACTAGGCAAAGCCTATTTGGAGAGTGACTCCAACAATGCTTTAGAGTTTTTAATAAACCGTGTTGACCCCAAAGAGAGGAATTTAAATGGCTAAATTTTTATTGTATGAGCGTGCAGGGCCAGTGGTGACGCTCACCATGAACCAACCCGAGGTTAGAAATGCAGTGACTGGCAATACGGCGATTGAAGAAATTGTTGAAGCTTGCCAAGAAATTAGTAAAGATCTCTCTGTGAAGGCAGTTATATTAACTGCCAACGGCACGGTCTTCTCGTCTGGTGGCAACGTCAAAGAGATGCTTAAATTCACCACTGACGAAGTCTCTGCAGCGGATATTAGGCAGTGGTATGTCAACGGTATTCATTTATTGACTAAAGCACTTTACCACTTAGAAGTGCCTCTTATTGGTGCTATCAATGGCCCAGCAATTGGGGTGGGTTGCGATATGGTTTGTATGTGCGACTTTAGGATAGCAAGTGAGAAAGCAACTTTCGCTGAAAGTTTTATAAGGGTCGGTATTATTCCTGGTGATGGTGGAGCATGGTTGCTCTCGAAAACAGTTGGCGTCACTAAAGCAATGGAGATGGCACTGACTGGAGACGCTATTTCTGCAAGTGAGGCACTGGCTTGTGGTTTGATCTCCAAGATCACCACACCTGAGCAACTCCTGCCTGCCGCTCACGAATTAGCTGGGCGTATTACGAAGAATTCGGGCAATATTTTGAGAATGACCAAGAAGTTGATCAGAGAGAGTCAGAACAACTCGCTTGAAAGCATTTTGCAAATGTCAGTTGGTATGCAAGTCATCGCCCACAAGAGTCCCGCCCACAAGGAAGCAATCACCGCTTTTATTGAAAAACGTAATCCAGTATTTTTAGATGAATAAGAAAGCAGATTTTGCGGGCCCTTTGAAAGGGCTGCGTGTCATTGATTTGACAACCGTCTTGATGGGGCCTTACGCTACTCAAATTTTGGCGGACATGGGAGCCGATGTCATCAAAATCGAATCCCCAAGTGGTGATACGGTTCGGGGTATAGGACCGTTTAGAAATGACAAAATGGGACACATCTTTTTGCATGTGAACCGAAACAAGAGAAGTATTGTTTTAGATCTAAAGAAAAAGCAGGGGCTCGAGGCTTTTTATAAGATTGCAAAATCAGCAGATGTAGTTGTTTACAACATTAGGCCTCAAGCCATGAGCCGACTTGGCATTACATACGATCGTTTGAAGCTTGAGAATCCGAAAATTATCTATGCCGGAATTTATGGATTCAGTGAAAAGGGTCCCTATGCAGGTCGTCCCGCCTACGATGACCTGATACAGGCGATGAGCGCGGTGCCTGATTTGGTCAGCAGGGCATCAGGAGGTGAGCCGCGCTATGTGCCTCTAACTTTAGCCGACAGAACTGTAGGCTTAATGGCTGGTAATGCGATACTTGCCGCTGTCTACGCGCGCAGCGTAACCGGTGTTGGCCAAGAGGTGGAGATTCCAATGTTTGAGACGATGGTGCAATACGTTCTCAGCGATCACATGGCAGGGGAAACTTTTAAACCAGCGATCGGTACAACTGGATACCCTCGATTATTGGTTAAAGAGCGTCGTCCCTACCGCACCTTGGATGGATACCTTTGTGTATTGGTATATAACGATAAACAGTGGGAAAACTTTCTGGGTTTGATCGGAAAAACCGAATGGCTAACGACTGATCCTAGATTTAAAAACATAAGCACTCGTACAAAACATATAGATGAGCTTTACCTATTGGTCTCCCAGGCCGTTGCCACTAAGACCAATGCTCAGTGGCTTGAGTTGCTAGAGGCTGCAGATATTCCGTGTATGCCGCTCAACACCGTTGATGATCTGCTGACAGATCCCCATTTAATTGAAACTGGTTTAATCAAGGAGGTCACACACCCAACAGAGGGAGTGATGCGACAAATTGGTGTTCCAGTTCAGTTCTCAGCCACTGCTGTTAACGAGGTTCAACGCCCTGCCCCTAACCTGGGTCAAAACAGTTTTGAAATACTCAAGGAGATTGGTTTATCTGAAGAGGAGATTCACCTCCTGCAAACAAATGGAATAACAGCGTCATGAGAGCAGTAACGGTAAATACAGATAAATCAAAAGAGAATTCATCCACTGCCCTCTTCTTGGATTCAGTACTTGATATGCCCTCTCCTAAAGCCAGGGATGTTCTTGTACAGGTTAAAGCCGCTGGAATTAATCCTATTGATGTGAAATTATCAAAAGGCGGTAAAACGCCCGGACTGGTCCTTGGCTTTGATGTGTGCGGAGTAGTGCACGAGGTCGGCCCAGAAGTCGTTAAGTTCAAAAAGGGAGACCCAGTCTATTATGCAGGCGCTGTAAACAGATCTGGAGGATTTGCCGAGTACCAGTTGGTGGATGAACGCATTGTAGGAAATCAGCCCAGTACCTTGAGTTCTAGCCAAACGGCCTCTCTCCCCCTTGCTGCGATTACCTGTTGGGAGGCCTTGTTTGAGAAGATGCTCATAAGTCCCAAGTTACTTAACAGTTCAGATATGAATAAAAATTCAGCCCCTGATGAAGGGGGAGCTGAGTCAACTATTTTGATCATAGGCGGAGCCGGCGGAGTTGGGTCTCTAGCCATTCAACTTGCCTGTCGTATTGCTGGCTTAAGAGTGATCGCTACAGCATCTCGACCCTCATCCGTTCAACAGTGTTTGAATATGGGGGCAACAAACGTCATTAATCATCAAGAATCATTACAAACTCAACTTAAAGAGTTAAATATTAAGTGGGTGGATTACGTTTTGTGTTTAGCGGATCCAGCGCCTATATTTAGCCAAATCTCGGAGGTGATAGCACCCCTGGGTAGAGTTTGCAGTTTAGTGGAGTCTTCCACGGATCTGCCCATGAACATGCTTAGAAATAAAAGCGTCAGTTTTTCATGGGAAGGTGCGTTCACACGTTCACTATTTAAAACGCAAGATATGAAACATCAAGGAGACATCTTAGACGTTATTGCAAACTTAGTGGACAAAGGACAAATTCAATCTACGCTCAAAGAGGATTTGGGATTGATCTGTGCCGAGAATCTTCAAAAAGGATGTCAAATCATTGCGTCCGGAAAAGCTATTGGAAAATTGGTGATGACTGGATTCAATGAATAATTACTTCAGCAAAAAAATTAACATATCGAACTATATCCAAAGAGGTTTTAAAGCATGAAAGCTCAATTTATTAAAATGAAACGTATTTTTCTCCTGCTTTCTTTGTCTTTTGGGATGAGCTTTGTATTCGCCCAGAACTATCCCTCAAAAACGATCAAATTTATTGTTCCTTTTCCACCTGGAAGTGCCACTGACACTTCTGCAAGGTATTTCGCAAAAAAACTCTCCGAATTAACATCCCAATCGGTTGTGATTGAGAATAAGCCTGGTGCAAATAGTTTCATTGCCACGCAGGCAGTGCTCTCGGCCCCTGCAGATGGATATACGGTCTTTATTGGGAGCAATTCATCAATGGCAGTCAATGTGGCTTTGCTAAAGACAATGCCCTACGACCCAGTTAAAGACTTTAGCGCGCTCACAATGCTTACTCGTGCGCCAAATTTATTGATTGTTCCAGAGTCATCCCCCTACATGACAGTCGCAGACTTGGTCAATAAAGCTAAGGAGCGCCCAAGCGAACTCAATTTCGGATACGGGTCTGCGGGATATCAACTCATGGCGGAGCTTTTTAATCAAACTGCAGGGGTTCAAACAACAGGTATCTCATACAAAGGCGCAAGTGAATCGGTAAATGCAGTGCTGACCCGATCTATTGACTTTGCTTTTGTTGAAATAACAAGCGCAATTGAACTAGTTAAAAGCTCCAAGGTAAGAGCTTTGGCTTTATCATCTGATAAAAGATCCCCACTTTTACCAAATGTCCCAACAGCCATGGAGTCAGGTCTTAAAGGCTACACGGCTTATGTCTGGGTGTGTGCAGCCGTCTCAGCCAAAACGCCTAAAAAAGAGACTGCAATTCTCTCTGCCTTACTTACCAAAATTGAGAATATGCCTGAGACCAAAGAGTTTTACGAAAAAATGGGTGCAGAGGTTATGAAAGGCGGCACTCAAGAGATGGAGAGTTTCCAAAAAGCAGAAATAGAGCAATGGAGACATGTTGTTGAATTAGCAAAAATAGAGAAACAATAAACAGTTTATCAATTGGAATCTATATGTCCACTCGTAAAGAATTAATGCATGGCTTTTATTGGGATGAACTGCAAATTGGGGATTCATTCGCTACGCAAAAAAGAACAATCACTGAAACTGACTTGGTCACATTTTGCAATCTCAACTGGTTCACTGAGGATTTATTTGTCGATCTAAGTAACCGAGAAGCCTTAGCTATCTCAGGACGGGTTGTCCCAGGCGCGTTGGTCTATTCCTTCGCAGAAGGTCTTATTGTTCCCTCTATTCAAAATACGGGCTTAGCGTTCTTGGAGACCTCGATGAGCGTAAAAGGTCCCACTTTTGTTGGAGACACTTTACACGTTGAAGTAGAGGTGATTGAGCTCAAGAGTACCTCTAAAGCTGAGCGTGGTCTTATTCGAACTCGTAACCGTGTTTTCAATCAAAAAGGGATCGTAACTTTAGAGTATGACCCGCTTCGACTTTTAAAAAGAAAAGTATGAAAATTAACTTAGACAAGCACATGTTTGGTTTTCGTAAGCGCTGGCTGCAATATTTAAGTGCCCTTCTCCTTTGTTTGGGGTGTTTAAGCACCAACGCATTATTTGCACAGTCCACGCATGCTCATTACCCTGATAAGCCAATACGTCTTGTTCTCGCATTTCCTCCTGGTGGACCAACCGATTTAGTGGCACGGGTGTTAGCGCAAAAATTATCCGAGCAACTGGGTCAAACCGTAATGGTTGACAATAAGCCGGGAGCCAATGGCAATATTGCAGCAGAGATGGTGGCGAAATCTCCCGCTGATGGTTACACGCTTTTCTACAATACTTCTGCAATTGCACTTAGCCCGGCCTTGTATAAAAAACTAAACTACGATGTAAGAACTGATTTCTCACCCGTTGCACTGACCGCTGTTATTCCCTTGGTTTTGGCTGTAAATCCCTCTGTTCCTGTAAACACAGTACAAGAATTTATGAGCTATTTGAAGGCCAATCCTGGGAAGTTGACCTTCGGCTCTGCAGGAAACGGGAATATTACTCACTTGGGGGCCTACATACTTTTACAAAGTAAAGGGCTCACTGCAACTCACGCTCCTTACAAAGGCAGTGCCCCTGCCCTGATTGATTTGGTGAGCGGGCAGACCCAGTTCGTCACCGATACGGTCAACTCTGCTCTGCCCTTCATCAAAGACAAAAGACTTCGAGCTCTAGCTGTAACGAGTCTTAAGCGAACAAGTGTTTTACCCGATGTCCCAACCATTAACGAGACTGTGCTACCCGGATTTGAGGTGGGTGCTTGGCAAGGTGTCATGGTCCCAAGTAAAACATCTCCTGAAATTGTTAAAAAACTTAATCAAGAAATTATGAAAGCACTCGGCTCTGCTGATGTACGTGCAAAGTTGGCACTTCAAGGCGCCGAGCCTTTGGGCTCAACACCAGAGGAGTATGCTGCCTATGTAAACTCTGAGTTAGCTAGATGGGAGATCGTCGTTCGACAAACTGGAGCTTCACTGGATCAGTGAAAATTATTGGCTCGAATAAATTAAAAAAATCAACTTAGTTTCAGCTCTAAATTCTTTTCCTTAGTTTTGTGGTGAAGATGTAACTTTTAGTTGTTTTTGAACAATCAAGTTAAGGAGTTTCACTAATTCATCGAAGGTGAGGCATGCATTAGAGTCAAATTAAATTTTTGACAAATTAGGTTCGGTTCTTTTATAAGCTCTCGAGCATTTCACATTTTCGGAGACATTTGATGGGTGAGACCGTAACGCGTGAAATATTACTTGCCCAGCCAAGAGGATTTTGCGCAGGTGTAGACCGTGCCATTGAGATTGTAGAAAAGGCTCTCGAAAAATTTGGCGTCCCCGTTTATGTTCGACATGAAATCGTACACAACACTTTTGTTGTTAATGATCTGAAAAGAAGGGGTGCCATATTCATAGAGGACTTAAATGATGTTCCTATTGGATCAACACTTATATTCAGTGCACACGGAGTGCCAAAGGTTGTTGAGTACCAGGCCCAGGACCGCCAACTTAAGGTGTTTGATGCGACCTGCCCTCTCGTTACAAAAGTACACATTGAATTAACCAAACTCGCGAAAGAGGGATTTGAATTCATAATGATTGGTCACAAAGGCCACCCGGAGGTTGAGGGAACTATGGGTCAACTTCAGGGGGGAATTCACTTGGTCCAGGATGTAAGTGATGTGTATAACTTGGAACCCATTCAAAACAAACGGTTAGCTGTTGTTACTCAAACGACTTTATCCGTGGATGATGCCTCTGAAATCATGGCTGCAATCAAAGAGCGCTTCCCTCAAATTCACCTCCCCAAGCAACAAGACATTTGCTACGCTACTCAAAACAGGCAAGACGCAGTTAAATTGATGAGCCCTCAGGTAGATTTGGTAATCGTGGTGGGGAGCCCTAGCAGCTCCAACTCCAACAGGCTCAAAGATGTAGCCATAAAGTACGGGACACCGAGTTACATGGTGGATTCAGCCTCCGAGCTCAACCCAGATTGGTTTGAGGGAAAACATCGAATTGGAGTGACTGCAGGAGCCTCCGCCCCTGAAGTTTTAGTAGAAGAGGTGATTCACTCCATCAAGGCCTTGGGCGCCTTAAGTATCAGGAAGCTTGGGGGAGTTGAGGAAAACTTCAAGTTTCCCTTGCCCAAGGGCCTAAAGCTAGATTGATGTTAAAGTCTCTTTAAATTATCTTCAATAACTATGATGTCTAACACAACCTTGAAATCAGTAGCGTCAATTGAAAACCGAGTACATGCAGCTGAAACAGTGCTCAAAAGACAAGGGCTTGATACCGATGCTTTCATTGACACATTTCACGATCTAGCCCATGAACAATGGGTTCCAAGGAACGGGGCTAGACTGATTGCAAGAGCTTGGCAAGACGAGGGGTTTAAAGAGTTTTTGTTAAAAGACGGTGTCGGTGCTGCAAATTCAATGGGACTTAGTTTCCCGGCTCACCACAGATTTTTTGTTGTACTAGAGAACTTGCCTAAGGTGCATAACGTCATTTGTTGTTCGCTTTGTTCTTGCACTGCCTTTAGCATTATCGGTCTCCCCCCCGATTGGTATAAAGATCTTGAATACCGAGCAAGGGTGGTTAGAGAGTCTCGCAGTGTTTTGAAAGAAATGGGACTTGAACTCCCCCAGGATACCGAGATCAAGGTTTGGGACACAACCACAGACACAAGGTATATGGTCATGCCTCTTAGACCAGAATACACAAAGGGGTGGAGTGAAGAACAACTGATAGAGCTCATTACTAAAGAGTCCATGATTGGCGTTTCTGTTTTATGAGGATGTTTTAATATGGACGGAATTCACGATTTAGGTGGACGTGAAGGATTTGGCGCTGTATCCTACAAAAAGGATGCCTCTATTTTTCACGAAGACTGGGAGATCAAGGCCAACGCACTTTACAGTCTTGCTGTGAAAAGTGGTATCTTTAATATGGATGAATACCGCCATGCAATTGAACGCATGGAGCCTAGGCATTATTTAAGCGCCAGTTATTACGAGCGCTCTCTTACCAGTTTGGCCACTCTTTGTGTGGAAAAAGGACTCATCAGCCAAAATGAGTTAGAGCAATTAGCGAATGGTTATTTCCCGTTATCTTTGCCAAGCGCAATGGGAAGAACCAACCGCACGGCACCATTTAATTTTAAACCTGGGGACCGTGTAAGAGTGATCAATGAACACGTGAGCTGTCACGTAAGAATGCCAAGCTATATAAGAGGCAAACAGGGGATCGTTATCCGCGCAACACCGGCCTATCCTTACCCGGATGCTCATGCGCATGGGGTGAGCGCAAGGGATGAGCCAACGTATGACGTTGAATTTATATCCTCAGACCTGTGGCCTGAGGGGGCTGAGGAGGCAAAAATCAACGTGGGCGTATTCGAGAGCTATTTAGAAATTATTAA
>Ga0208618_1001167_pt1 | contig 10581 bp, 13 predicted proteins | sample CryBogCBE18Jul08_FD_184585 | JGI IMG/M metagenome (GOLD analysis project Ga0208618, IMG submission 184585) | Freshwater microbial communities from Crystal Bog, Wisconsin, USA - CBE18Jul08 (SPAdes) | ecosystem: Environmental > Aquatic > Freshwater > Lake | place: Crystal Bog, Wisconsin, USA...
CTGGTCGTTCCTTGATCAATCGCCCCAATGTAAGACATACCCGTATTCTAAGCGCGTGGCCCCTAATAAGTCAGTGCTTAATCCAGAACAACGCAGCGCGGATATCGAGCTGCTAGCTAGCGAAGAATTCGACATCCTCGTCATTGGCGGAGGAGTAGTAGGAAGTGGAATCGCACTAGATGCCGCTGCCCGTGGGTTGAAAGTTGCCCTCGTGGAGAGTGACGATTTTGCGGCCGGAACTTCATCGCGCTCCAGCAAATTGATCCATGGTGGTTTGCGATACCTCGAACAATTTGATTTCAAATTAGTACGCGAAGCGTTGCATGAACGAGAGATGATGATCACCGATCAGGCACCTCACCTGGTTAAGCCGCTCTCCTTTGTCTATCCACTGCACAAGAAATATTGGGATCGAATTTATGTAGGCGCGGGATTGATGCTCTATGACTTGCTCCGTGGAAAATTAAGAGCGGTCCCTTGGCACAAGCACATCTCCTTTGGTGAGATGCGCAATGAGGCAAGATCTCTCAACCCTGAGATTGTTACTGGTGGCTTGGTCTACTACGACGCACAGGTAGATGACGCCAGACATACCGTGATGGTTGCTCGTACCGCAAAGGATTACGGCGCACATATTGTTACGGGTGCGACTGTTACTCAAATAACTCGTACTCCAGAACGAGTAACCGGTGCCGTAGTTTCTGTTGACGGACATAGCCTTAACGTGAAATCAAAGGTAGTAGTTGCCGCCGCTGGAATTTGGAATGAAGAGCTCTATCAGCAATTCGGAATTAAGCCGGGCTATAAAATCAAGATGAGCAAGGGCGTTCACATCATCCTTCCCAAGGATGCGATCGACGCTAAGACCGGCATTATTATCAAGACTTCGCTCTCTGTGCTCTTCATTATTCCGTGGGGTAATGAATGGCTGCTCGGAACAACCGATACTGATTTCACAGGGGATCGCGAGTATCCAACTGCCGATAGCGCTGATATTGACTACATCTTGAATGAGGCGAACAAGGTTCTGCTTCCCAAGATCCGCCGCGAGCAGATCTTGAGCACCTATGCCGGCCTGCGCCCCTTGGTCTCGCCAGCAAAAGATTCATCAACCACCAAGATCTCACGCGAGCACACCGTCGATCACCCGATTAAGGGTTTTGTAAGTATCGCCGGTGGCAAGTACACGACTTACCGTGTCATGGCAGCCGACGCAGTTGATGCCGCTGTTAAAGATCTGGAGCGAACCACTCCAAAATCTCCGACAAAATCAATCGCGATTATTGGAGCGGCGGGTTACAAGAATCTCATGAAGCAGGTTGCTTCATTGGCTCAGAGCTACTCAGTCTCAACCGCCTGCGTGGAGAGAATGCTTAATCGCTACGGCTCGCTCGTCAGCGATATTTTCCAGATGATTGCGAAAGATGCTTCGCTTGCTGAAGAAGTGTTGCCAGGCGCTGGCTATCTCAAGGCCGAGGTTTTGTACGCTGTTACCCACGAAGGTGCGCGCACTCTTGTCGACGTACTTGCCCGCCGTCTACGTCTAGCTATGGAGACCTCAGATCATGGCTTGAGCGTTGCAAGCGATGTGGCAGAACTGATCGCTCCTGCTCTTGGTTGGAAGAAGGCAGATATTAAGCGCGAAGTTGCCGCCTTTGAAAAATATATTTCGACAGAGATGGCCGCTATTTAATGACAATTATGTGGACCCCGCCGAGCGATGAAGAGATTGCAGAATTGCTTCGAAGCGCGAAAACGGTAGCGATAGTTGGCGCCTCGGATAATCCAGAGCGACCTGTCTATGGAGTTTCAGAGTGGTTGTTAGATAACTCCCATTTTGATATCTACTTCGTCAATCCGCGGCTTCAAACCCTCTTTGGCCATCAGGTATATCCATCAATCGCTGATATCCCAGCGTGGGTCGATATCGTCGATGTCTTTCGCAATGTTGCCGATGTTCCAACGGTGCTGGATGAATCAATTGCCGTGAAAGCGAAATCCATCTGGTTGCAGTTGGGCTTGCGCGATGATGTTTCAGCTAACCGCGCTGTGAAGAATGGTTTACAGGTAGTTCAGAATCGATGCATCAAGATCGATTACAACTCACTTCTTCTCAAGAACTAGCGCGACAGAGTTGATGCACCAACGTTGATCAGTTGGTACGTCATAGCCTTCACCCTCAAATACATGCCCTAGATGCGATCCGCAATTGGCGCATCGAACCTCAGTGCGGATTCGGGGAGCTAGCGAAGCATCTTCAATGAGGACAACCGCATCATCTTTCGTAGGTGCGTAGAAAGAGGGCCAACCGCATCCCGAATGGAATTTTGTCTCACTCCGAAAAAGCTCGTGACCACACGCTTTGCAGCGATAACTACCTTCAGTATCGGTGTCGTTGTACTCCCCAGTGAAAGGTCGTTCAGTCGCAGCTTTGCGCAGCACCTCGTAGGAGAGGGGATCGAGGCGAGCCTTTAGCTCTTCCTCATCGATCTGCGCTGGAAATTCAGGGAGGTTTGCGTCACTCATGCAGAGAAGATTACTCGTTTCCCAGGTAGGTGTCGCAGCACACATTGCCTGGCAGAAATTCGACAGGAGCCAATTCTCGTTTCAAGTTAGTCTTCTCAAATAGTTGTAATGGAAATAAAAAGTAGAGCGGAATTGTTACGCAATTATGAGAAAAAAAGCAGATAGCACAGTAGAGATGCATCCAATTTTGGCCGAACGTTGGAGCCCACGCTCATTCGATGGAGATGCCGAGATTTCAATCGCGGACCTCACCGGAATACTCGAAGCTGCCCGTTGGGCACCGTCCTCAATGAACTCGCAACCTTGGCGCTTTGTGGTGGCCCGTCGCGGTGACCACCGCTTCGCACAACTCATCGATTCCATGACTGGCTTTAACAAGGTCTGGAGTCCGAAGGCCTCGGCCCTTCTCTTGGTTGCCGCTGTAACCACCCAACCAGATGGTTCGGTAAGGCAGGGGGCTCTGTATGACGCTGGCCTTGCCGCATCGCTTCTTACCGTTGAGGCCCATCACCGCGGCCAGGTTGTTCATCAGATTGGTGGATTCGATCACGATGCCGTGAAGCGAGATTTCAACTTAGCTCCTGAAGTTACCCCGATCGCAATTCTTGCAATCGGCAAGCAGGCACCTGCTGATGCACTGGGTGATCCCAAGTTGGTTGAGCGGGAAATCTCGGCCCGTAGCCGCCTTCCTCTCGCAGACCTAATTCTCAGCGGCTCCTTCTAACTTTCCCAGAGAGGGCAGGTAACCTCTCACCATGAAGATTAAAGGCACCCTCATCGCATTTGCGGCAACTGGTTTGCTGCTCTCCTCAATCCTTCCTGCTAACGCGATGGGGAGTGGAAACCCTTATGAAGATGCCCAAGTCGGGTTGAATTATGTGGTTTATCAACCAAGCTATACCGCTGGCCTCACTCTCAAATCCTTTGGAATGCATAAGTGCGGAGTGGGCGATCTTGCACTCAACGTAAATTATGCAAGCGGCCGAAAGAATTTCTTACTTACCGAATCATCCGTTAAGAACATCTGCCCCATGAACATGATGCTCATTCGTGGCGCAACACGGACCGTTGTTACAAAGCCTGGTGCTGGAAATCTCACCGCAACTCAAGTGGTTGTCATCAGCGTGGGCATTCCACGCGCACAACTCAATTCGTTCTTTTCGCATCTCGTTCCGCGATACACCGCACCTGGTAGCAAGGTTGTCGCTCCAGTTCTTGTGGATCCAACTGTCGTCACAAATGCCACCGTCTCACTCACAAACGTGGTGGTCTTTACAGTTCCAGATCCGGATAAATGGAGCGCAACTGTTACCGATCCATCGGTCGTCTCTTTCACCGCGGGTGGGAATCAGGGTACCTACACAACGAATCCCGGTTTGAAACCGCTTAAAAAGGGTTCAACGACCGTCACACTCAATCACGACGGAACGCTCATTACCTTCAGCGTCACTGTCTACTAATTATTGTTAGGGCAGGATATTTACTGCTCGTGCAATAACTAGACCAACCGTGACAAGTGATGTTGCGCTTTGAATCATCATCAACATCTTTGCCCATCTCGTCAGTGGCATAACATCAGTCGGGCTAAATGCACTGGCGTTGGTGTAGGAAGTAAATAGGTAATCGAAGTAGGTAGGTTTCCAATCCGTAGGTGAATACTGCGGATCGGTCATTTGTGGAAATAAGAAATCTGGATAGGGATCGAGTGCTTCTGCCCGCGAACCTGGACCTCCTCTGTCGAATTCCCAGTACCAAAGGCTAAAGACGACCATATTTGTTAACCAGATCGATCCACCAAAGGCCAACAAACTTGCCGGGCTCTTAATCGTGCCGTCGATCAATTTTTGCAAGAGGTGAACCGCCGAGGCGATATTGCTTGTGGTCATTACCCCGGTCAACGCGATACCAATCCACCAGGTGGATTTTCGATGGCGAGAGATGCGACCTGGGCTGATGGCGAAGAGCGAGAGAGCGAGCGCCGCTTCCACGATACAGATAACTGGCTGGCTCTTGAGGGAGAGGCTCTTGGGGAGCAGGTATTGCAGAACGATGACCACTACGACAACAAAACTGACCGGCCAGCGGAGTTCCCCTTCATTGGGGCGATGCCAATGGGGGAGTTCGGGGAGGTGGAACTCAGGCTGGTTCATAAGGGCATCCTTTCAATAGCGGGGGCTGGCTACAACCATTTCCCTGATTTCTCCCGAGAAGGCCAATGGCTGTAACCTTGCGGGCGCAGGTCCGCCCCCTTAGCTCAGTCGGTAGAGTGCTTCCATGGTAAGGAAGAGGTCATCGGTTCGATTCCGATAGGGGGCTCGAAAAATCCCTTGGCGGGGTAGCTCAGCTTGGTAGAGCATGCGGCTCATAATCGCAGTGTCGCCGGTTCAAGTCCGGCCTCCGCTACCAACTTCTCGCAATAACTCGCTCATTTGAGAGCAAGTTGAGCGTGATTTAGACGAATAGAGATGGATGAAGTAGCCTTCATCCCTTACGTTTTAGCAAAATACGTTTAGGAATAAAAGGAGCACCACCATGGCAAGCAAGAGCGCGGATGTCCGCCCTAAGATCACAATGGCCTGTGTTGAGTGCAAAGAGCGTAACTACATCACAAAGAAGAACCGTCGTAACGACCCAGATCGCCTTGAGCTCAAGAAGTTCTGCCCACGTTGCAAACTTTCAACGGTTCACCGCGAAACCCGTTAATTAATGCTTAACCCCGACCTCGTCGGGCGTACCTTTCCAGGTACCAAGAGCACGACCATTACCCAAGAATCAATTGAAGCCTTTGCGCTCGCCCTTGGGGAATCCAACCTTCAGGTCGCTCCGCCGACCTATGCCATCACCATCTCCCTCGAACAGTCTCAATCCGTATTAGTTGATTCTGGATTGGATTGGTCCCGCGTCGTTCACGGTGACCAGCGCTTTGCAATTAATAAACCACTGGTTGCGGGAATGCAGATCACCTGCAATTCCACGATTGAAAGTGCGCGAGTAGTTGCTGGAAATGAAATCGTGACTGTGCGTTCTGATCTCATCGAATCCGATGAAGTCGCTGTCTCCAGTTGGTCAACATTGGTCTTTAGAGCATGAGTACCTTCATCACTGGCCAAGAGCTGCCAGCTAAGAGTTTCTTCATCAATCGCGCTGCATTGGTCACCTATGCACATGCAAGTGGTGATCAAAACCCGATTCACCAAAATGAAGAGTTTGCTCGCTCAGTAGGACTTGAAAATGTCATCGCACATGGCATGTACACGATGGGGCTAGTGGGTCAATATATTTCCGAAGTCGCTGGAGGCAGCGTCAAAGTTCAAGAGTTCTCCGCGCGATTTACAAAGCCTGTCGTAGTACCGGCTGATGTTGATGTCGAGCTGATTGTGAGTGCGGTCGTTGGGGAAGTAAGTGAAACAAGCGCCAAACTTGAAGTAACTGCTATCTGCAACGATGTAAAAGTTTTAGGAATGACAAAAGCCGTCATCTCGCTATGAGCGCACCCGAGGCCGTTGTTGAACTTGCTAGAGCAAGATTGGCCGCACGTGCTGCAAAAGATTGGGCGTTAGCAGACCAACTTCGTTCACAAATTGCCGAACTGGGATTTGAAGTTCTCGATGTTGCAGATGGCTTTGAGTTCAAACTTAAATCTCCGTTCCCCATCGTCTCCCGTATAGGAGAACTTCGGAAATTCACGGATAAGAGTTTTGAATCGAGCATTGGGCTTATCGCCGATGGATTTATTGACGATCTTGTCACCTCTATTGAAGCTATTAAGCACCACGCTCCGCAGGATTGCGCAATCTTGGTGCTCGTCAGCGGTAATCCAGATATCCATAACCTCGCTAGCCAACTTGATTCCCGCACTTTTATCGCTCAAATCCAAGAGGGCGTTGGATGGGCCGAGGCGGCAAATGCACTATTGAAATTCGCTCCATCTCCTTACGTCATCATTATGGATCCATCGACCCGTTTGCTTGGCGATGCTGTCACGCCAGTTGTTGCTGCATTGGATAGCGGTGAATGGGCGGCAGCTGGTTGGCGCGGGGGATTGGTCAACGTCGCCGATGATTGGCGAAGTGTGGAGGATAAGGGAAATGGTGAGGTCGACGTTCTCTTCAGTTACTTCCTCGGACTCAACCGCGAATCGGCGATTGAATGTGGTGGATTTAATAATCGGGCTATTTACTATCGCAATGCGGATATTGAATTTTCACTCCGCTTGCGCCAGGCGAAGGGTCGACTAGCTCAGTTAGAACTTCCGCTTGAGCAGGCACGCCACCACGGGTACTACGACACAGATCCCACCTTCCGAGATGAGCAATCAAAGAAGAATTACGATCGAATTCTGGAACGTTTCCGCGGTAAGAATGAGATCTTGATAGAGCGCCGCTAGCCTTTACCCATGACCAACCTCTCCGAACTTACAACGTTGCATGTAGGTGGTCCGGCTACAAAGATCGTTCGCGCCACTACCGAAACCCAATTAATTGAAGAGATAGCAAAGGCCGATGAGGCAAAAACTCCACTGCTCGTTATTGGCGGCGGCTCTAACATTTTGGTCTCTGATGCGGGTTTTGCCGGCACAGTGATCGTTGTTGAAACAACGGGAAACTCTTACGAGATCGACGCGTGCAGCGGAGGAATGTTGCAAGTCGCCGCAGGTGTGAACTGGGATGAATTTGTGGCCTTCACTCTGGAGAAAAACTTAGCCAACTTGGAATCTTTAAGTGGTATTCCTGGCACGGTTGGCGCAGCTCCGATTCAAAATATTGGTGCCTATGGACACGATGTTTCAGAAGTAATTGCTCGCGTAAGAACCTATGATCGAGAAGAGAAGGCAGTTAGAACTTTTACCGCAGATCAATGCGAGTTCGCTTATCGAGATTCTCTCTTCAAGCGTTCGGGAGATCGCTTCGTCATCCTCGACGTTACTTTTCAATTGCGGCGCGGTGAATTTTCATTGCCGATTAAATATAAAGAGTTGGCGGATGCACTTGGTGTTGAACTAGATGCGAAGGTATCGACTCGCGAATTACGCGAAACCGTCCTTGCACTTCGTAATAAAAAAGGAATGCTCTATGACGAGAATAATCAGAATTGGTCCGCAGGATCGTTCTTTGTAAATCCAATTATTTCAGCAGAGCAATCTGCATTCCTTCCTGAAGCTGCACCACGTTGGCCTCAAGCAGATGGCACCATAAAAACTTCTGCTGCTTGGTTGATGGAGCACGCGGGAGTTACAAAAGGCGAGTCACTTGGTGGGGCAAAGATTTCTGATCGCCATGTTCTCGCCCTTACTAATTCAGGTTCGGCGACGGCGACGGAGTTAATCGAGTTAGCCCGAAGTGCCCGCGCACGGGTGCAAGAGAAGTTCGGTATTACCTTGGTGCCTGAGGTGAGAGCAGTTGGAGTAGAGCTTTAAATAGCCTCTGACAACAACTTCTTCACGCGCGCAATACCTTCAACGATATCTGCATCGCTCAAGGCATATGAGAAGCGAAGGTATCCCGAAGGTCCAAACGCTTCACCTGGAACTGCTGCAACTTCAGCCTCTTCAAGGATAAGTGTTGCAAGTTCAGCCGAGGTCTGCGGACGCTTGCCACGAATCTCTTTACCGAGGACGCCTTTGACCGATGGGTAAACGTAGAAAGCTCCGGTTGGTGTTGGACATACAACGCCAGGGATTTCATTGAGCAGACCAACGATGAGTTTGCGACGACGATCAAATGCGACACCCATCTCGTGCACTGCAGTCAGATCGCCAGTTAAGGCCGCAATTGCAGCGCGCTGTGAAACGTTGGAGACGTTGGAAGATAGATGTGATTGAAGATTGGTTGCGGCTTTGATGACATCTTTTGGTCCAACCATCCAGCCAACGCGCCATCCGGTCATTGCGTATGTCTTGGCAACGCCGTTAAGAATGATGGTGTGATCGGCCATCTCAGGAACCACGACAGGAATGCTTGGAGCCGTTGCGCCGTCATAAAGAAGGTGTTCGTAGATTTCGTCAGCGATGATCCAGATCCCGTGCTCATGAGCCCACTCACCGATTGCTTTAACTTGTTCGAGTGAATAGACAGAACCCGTCGGATTCGATGGAGAGCAGAAGAGAAGCGCTTTGGTATTTTCTGTGCGAGCCGCTTCGAGTTGTTCCACGCTTACTAAATAGTTCTGGGTTTCATCTGCAAAGACTTCAACCGCACGCCCGCCGGCTAACTTGATGCATTCAGGGTAGGTGGTCCAGTAAGGAGCGGGAAGAATTACCTCATCACCAGGATTGATGATGGTTGCGAATGCTTGATAGACGGCTTGCTTGCCACCGTTGGTCACAAGGACCTGATCTGGGGTGATCACATAATTTGAATCGCGCAGTGTCTTGGCCACGATCGCATCGCGTAATTCGGGAAGACCTGGAGTTGGTGTGTAGCGATGGTTGGCTGGCTTTGCGGCCGCCTCAACTGCTGCTTGCACGATGTAATCAGGAGTCGGGAAATCCGGTTCACCCGCGCCGAAGCCGATGACCGGCTTTCCAGCCGCCTTGAGGGCTTTCGCCTTGGCATCTACAGCCAGCGTTGCTGATTCTGCGATCGCTGCGATTCGGGTTGAGATACGAGGTTTTTCCACTTTTTCTGCGCTCATACAGGGAAGTATGCCAAACCTCGAGGGGGTCTGGGTGCCTCTGGATCCGACCCCGGTTTTACTCATCCCCCCGCTGGGCTCTAGACTCGCCCTCCTGGCGCTTGCATTAGGTCACGATCAGTCGTGTCTTAACAACGCTTGAAGGGCAGTAGCTCAACTGGCCAGAGTTCCGGTCTCCAAAACCGGCGGTTGGGGGTTCAAGTCCCTCCTGCCCTGCAAGACAGTTCTACCAACGCACGATCCGCAGTAAAAGTTAGAAGTAATTAGCAATTGATGTAACAGGAGAGGTAACACACGTGGTCGACGAGAAGCACGATACTGAAGAAGGCAAGGGCCTCTTTGGTCGCATCAACCTGTTCTATCGTCAGGTTGTCGCTGAACTTCGCAAGGTTGTGTGGCCTACCCAGAAGCAACTAACAACATATACAGCTGTTGTATTTGTGTTCGTTGGCTTCATCATTGCTGTCGTTTCTATTTTGGATGTCGCACTCACCAAAATTGTTTTCTGGATCTTTGGGTAGGGGCGCGTAATGTCAGTAGAAAATCCATTTTTCGAAGAGGCTGCAGCTCCTGCTGCAACCCCAGCATCAGTCGACGCTTTCGAAGCGGCGCTGACTGCTACCCCTGAAGAGCAACCTGTTGTTGAAACTGTTGTTGCTGATGAAGAGGTAGGAAGCGTTGAGGCGCTCGCTGCCATCGATGAAGAAGTTGCACTTGAGGCAACAGAAGCAGAAGATGAGAACGATCCCAATGCAGAATTTCGTCGCGCACTTCGCACAGCAGCAGGGGATTGGTATGTAGTCCACTCTTACGCTGGATATGAGAAGAAGGTCAAGGGCAACCTTGCTAACCGCGTCCAGGCGCTCAACATGGAAGATTACATTTTCCAGGTAGAGGTTCCTGAAGAAGAGATCACCGAGATCAAGAACGGCCAACGCAAGCAGGTTAAGCGCAATGTTTTCCCTGGTTACGTTCTCGTTCGTATGGATCTCACTGATGAGTCATGGTCATGTATCCGTAACACTCCAGGAGTAACTGGTTTCGTTGGAAATGCCCATCACCCATCACCTTTGAGCCTGGAAGAGGTCGAGAACATTCTCGCTCCACGTCCAGTCAAGAAGGGTGAGAAGGCTGATATCAAGGTCGTTGACTTTGAAATTGGCGAGTCTGTCACCGTTATGGATGGACCATTTGCGACCTTGCCTGCATCGATCTCAGAGATCATGCCCGAGCAAGCAAAGCTCAAGGTTCTTGTTTCCATCTTCGGACGTGAAACACCTGTAGAACTCGCGTTCCATCAAGTACAGAAGATTTAATTACGAAATTTAACCCCAGTTAAATAAAGAAAAAAGGAAACCAAAAAAATGGCACCAAAGAAGAAGGTAACTGCACTTATTAAGTTGCAGATTCAGGCAGGCGCTG